>Ga0265297_10000130_pt1 | contig 253102 bp, 336 predicted proteins | sample Munlanlwell13791_FD_192502 | JGI IMG/M metagenome (GOLD analysis project Ga0265297, IMG submission 192502) | Leachate microbial communities from a municipal landfill in Southern Ontario, Canada - Leachate well 137-91 | ecosystem: Engineered > Solid waste > Landfill > Unclassified | place...
GGACCCGGAGCACTCGTCGATGCCAGATACAACTTCTGGACCGATAAGTCCGGTCCATCCGGTGGTATAAATGACCCCGTTACAGGGAAAATCGCCAACGGTACAGGAATGGTCATGGGTACATATACCCGCTTCGACCCGTGGCTTAATTGTGTCCTCGGTCAGTATAAACCGCTCGATGCCCCAGAATACCGCACAATGTCCGGCTATACACCGGCAACTGGAACGTGGGGTTCCGATTGCCAGTCCGAGGTCATCGAAACAGCCGTCCACGAAGTCGCAGTGACATATCAAGATGGGAAAACACGCCGTACAGGAATGTCAGGTGCACAACTCCCGGATAAATCCGGCGTCGCCTACAATAAGGGTAAACTCGACTACCACCCCGGTAAATAAACACTCACAAAAAAACCCCCCGGATAAATAAAAATCCGGGGGTCTTTTTGTCCCAAATAACAGAACACCTGTATAATAAACCATCATGAACCCTATCTATATACAACTCACGACCCGCTGCCATATGGGATGCCCACATTGCGCATTCGACTGTAAACCCGATGGCGTCGATATGACACTCCGTATCCTGTACCATACCCTCAGTATTCTACCAAAACAAACATACGTCACCCTCGGCGGCGGTGAACCCACTGACTACATACACTGGAAGGAAGTCCTCAACATCGTACGACATGATGTCAATAACTACCAGTCAAAACTCCAATGGTCGGTCGTCACAAATGGTATGTACCCAAATGCCGTCAAAGAAATACTCTCCATACTCACACTCGCCCAAGCAAAAGGAAAACCAGAAGTGTTCTCACCAGCACTCTCAAATGACCAGTTCCATAATCCACACCCAGTTTCACTCACACTCTTCAAAGCACTACCATTCCCGCAACCAATCAAAACACCTGATAAAAAACCCACCCCTATGGGAAGAGCAAAAGATCAGCCGTGGTCGGATACCACCTACAGATGCCTGTGCCCATATACCTTCATTAACACACAAGGAGATATATTCCCCTGTATGTGCCCGTCCGCACCACAACATAGCCATGTCTATGACTACACCCAACAAAAACCCCTGTCACCACAAAGGGGATGTTGTCGCGTTCTCAACGTCTGAAATATACATAACCCAAAACCAAAACCCCGAAAAATAAACAACTTAGGTACTGTTGGAACCATTTGTTCTCAATAATCCGAAAATAATAATTCCACCCGCAATAGATAGACATCCATATGGTGTCACTGTATGGGGGCATATATAGGGGAGTGTCCCGTTATAGGGGTATCGCCTATGGGTATATATAACCCCGTACCTATATAACCCCGTATCCATCTGTCTTGGGTAGGGGGTGGGTGGATATATGGGTAGGGGGTAGAAAGCCTTCCGAAAGTCCCCTGAAAAGCCCCGCCAAACGTCGGAGATTTTTTTGAAATTGTTTTCGTTTTCAGTTTTGCCCCGGCGTTTTGTTTCGGGTTTATCACGACCCGTTTCTGACACGAGGGCTGGTGTGACGCGTTTTATCACGTGAGGTCTTGTGTGGTTGGTGTTCTGCCTGTGGGGGCAGGGTGGTATTGGGGTGGTGTGGAAGAAATAAGCCCAGCAAATAGGTCGCTTATCGTTTGGCTGTCCTTGGGTTTTGTAAAATGCGGGTGTCATGTGCCGCAGAAGAAATCGGGTTTTTGGTTTTGAGAAAACGGTGTCAGGGTTTAATGTGTCAGGAAAAGGTTTTGGGGACGATGTGTGTTTATAGGTGTGTATCGTGTTCCGGTTGTTGGTTGGGGGTATTGTGATGGGTATGCGTGTGGAGTTGGTTGGTGAGGTAGACCCGTGTGTTGACCTTGAGGATGGTGGTCGTGCGATGGTTGCGCGTGTGGTGGGTGAGGGTTCGGGGTGTGGTGGTATGTTTGTTCGGTTGCAGAGTTGGGACGAGGCGGTTCCTGTGGATGACCGTCATCGTGTATTGCAGGGTTTTTTGGGTCGTCGTGTTCGTGTCACGGTGGAGGTGTTATCGTAATGGATTACGTGATGTCGGTGGAGGTGTGTAGGTCGTGCCGGTTGTCGCGTGGCGGGGAGTGGGGTCGTGTGGACGACCTGTTGTGGGGGCCGTGGATGTTGGATAGTGGTTCCGTGGTTTCGGGTCGTGTGGGCTGTCCGTTGGGTCGTGGTATGGAGCCTGTGTCGGTATCGGTGGGTTTGGTTCCGGAGGGTTGTCCGTATCGTGTGGAGCATGTGGTGTTGGGTGGGACGTTGGGGGGTTATCTTGACCGTCGTCGTTCGGTGTCTGTGACGGAGTTGCATCGTGAGGGCATATTGAAGTGTCGGAGGTGGTAAGCCCGGAATAGGTCGCTTATTGTGTCGGCGTTTTTTGCCGGTTTGGAATACGCGGGTTATGCGTGAGTCGGAATATCGGGATTTTGGTTTTGTGGGAAAGTGGGGTGTGTGGTGGGTAAGGATGTTGTTTGGTCGACGAGTGTTGTCGGGTTGATATTTTGTGTGGTGCTGGGTGTGTTGTGTCTGCTTTTTGCGTTGTCCGGGCGGTCGCGTGTTGAGTCGTTGCGCGGGGCGTGTGTGGGTGCGGAGGGGGAGGCGGAGGGTTCGGGTGTTGTTGGTCAGGTGGTTGAGGTTGTTCCGGCGGGCGATTTGGCGGGGTGGTTGAAGTCGCACGGTGGTGTTCGTATTTCGTGTGTTTCGGGTCTTGGTCGTGGTTTTGACGGTTATGACAACTCGTATTTGGTGGTGTACAGCGAGGGGTCGTTTGACGGTCAGCGTCGTGTGGTGTTGGATGTTGGTGATTTGGATGGTTGGTTGTCGGAGCACCGTGGGAAGGTTCGTCTTGTTGCGTTTACGGCGTTGGGTGAGGGTTTTCGTGGTTCCCCTGTGGGGTATTTGGTGGTTTACGAGTTGGAATAGGCGGGTTTTTGGGTGGTTTTCTTGGGGTTTTTGTGGTGAAAAGCGGTTTTTCTTGGGGTTTTCTTGGCTATTTTTGTGGTGAAAAGCGGTTTTCTTGGCTATTTTTTGGGTTTTTCTCGATGGTTTGTTGTGGGTTTTTGGTTTGAAAACCGCAAACCGCTGGGAGAAAACAGATGGCTATGAAATCGTTTTGGGTGAAAGAGCGTCATAATCCGCAGAACGGGGTAAGTTATACGGCGTGCGGTCAGCTTACCGTTGCGGAGGCGAAGAAGAAAGAGAATGCGTTGTACGGGTATAACGTTATGCACCGTTACAAGACGGAGGCGGAATATCGTGCGGCGCTTGTTGGTTTTGGGTTGGGGGGTTAGTAGGGGGTGCTCTTCTTGGTGGTGTTATCTGTTCGGTGTTTCCGGATGAATATGACGGCAGGGTTACGATTGGTTTTGCCGATGGGACGGCGGCGTCATTTACCGTGACGGTATTGGGTGGAAACATTCGTCTGAACACAAATCGTGTTGTAGGGGGTTCGTGATGCGTTGTTTGCGGTGTGGGTATTGCTGCATGCATTCGTTTGTCGTCGTGGTTCGTGACCCGGACATGGCGGACCGCGAGGGTATTTCGGACGACAATCTGATGGTTGTTGGTGCGAATGGTCCGGAGCGGTGTCCGCATTTGGTGGGTGATCGGGTTGGTGAGTATTCGTGTGCGGTGCATGGTCGTCCGTGGTATCGTTATTCGCCGTGTGCGGCGCATGTGCAGGTTGAGGTGGAGGATTCCGACTGCCGGATGGGTGCGCATCTGTTGAAGGGCGGTGTGTGATGGGTTTTATAGTGTGTCGCCGGTGCGGTTTGAGCGTCGAAATTGAAGCGAAGGGTGTGAACTATGTGGATATTTGTAACAAGTGTCTCACTGGAAGTGAGGTTGTCGTTCGTCCGGGTGATCCTGTGGGGTCAACCAAGGAGATGCGGGCGCTTCGTGAGTCCGAAATGCTTTCTGTTTGCGAGCTTGGGTTGCTTCCCGAACCTTCCGTGGTGCCGTTCGATTTGAGGGGTGTGTTGGACGAGCGTGCCGCCGAGGAGATGCGTAAGCGTCTTGATGGTGATGTGGTGAAAGCCATGTTCGGTGATGATACGAAGGGACCGAGTAGCTGGGAGGGTTTGCCCGGCGATGTTGGTCCTACTTGGGTTCCCGATAAAGATATGCCGAAGGTTCCTCCGGAGCCTAAGAAGGATTTTTGGAGTCCAAGGGCTTCGGATTCCAGTCCGTTTGACCTGTCGTCGTCGGTTCGTGCCCGTTTGACCGAGGCGGGTGTCCGGGTGGCAAAGGACGATGACCTGTCGGTGGACGATGGGGGGGTTGTTCATTGTTCGATGAAGGAATTTATGCGGACGTTTGGACCCCACTTGTGGTCGAACAGTGCTGAGCTATTTATTGATGGGTTTGTTATTGGTGAGAGTTTTAGGGTTTCGATGTCGAGTTTGACGGGTTTTGGTGGTCCTGTCGTAAATTCTCCCTTCGTAAAGACTAAAGAGGTTGTGTGATGGGCGTCTCAACCTGTAAGCGGTGCGGGAGTGTCGTTGACAAGGGGTCTTTGAAGGGTGATAGTTTTATTGTGATGTGTCGGATGTGTCGCACAGTAGAAGAAGAGATTGCGCATCAGAAAGCGACTGCCGAAATAGAGTCGAGGCGTGCCGGTGCCGTTCCGTCGGGGGATGTGTTTGCCGGTTTCAATCTTTTGAGTCCGGTTGAGGTCTATTTGACTCCCGAGGGTCAGAGGATTGCCCGTGCCGATGACCTGTATTCGTCCGATGACGGTATGGTGTGTTGTTCGATGAAGGAATTTATGCGGACATTTGGGCCGCATTTGTGGTCGTCGGATGTGTCTCACCTGATTGTATCGACGAGGGTCTTGGTGAACGTTAGTAATTGTGTCCCGGTGCCGCCGGAGGTGAAGGTTGGTTCGGGTAAAGAGGTCTGGCAGTGTTTTATGTGTGGTGAGAAATATACTCGTGATGGTCGTCAGGATTCGGGGTGGATGTGTGACGGGTGTCGTGCGCGAAAGGGTGGAAAGGGTGGTGCGTCGTGAGTTTCAATGTTGATCTGTATGAGTCGAGGCTGCGTCGCATTGATGGGATGGATACTGAAGAGCTTCGTGATTATGTGGAGCACGTAAGGAGATTGTCTGGTTCTTCCGAGCTTGCGAGGGCGTTGGACGAATATGCGTCCGGGCGGCTGATTGCGCTTGTGACGGAGAGAAAAGACAAAGAGAAAAATTTTTTTGTTGTTCGTAAGATGTCGCAGGGGTTTTCGCGTATCCGGAAGATGTCGGAAGAAGAGTTATCGGTATATATTGCCAAGACGGAGCAGAAGGATGGCGCGTTGTTTGAGCGTTTTCTGAATGTTGCGCGGGAGCAGTTGTCGTTTTTGCGTCGGAAGCTTGACCCGGCCGCGATTGACGATATGACGGAAGACGAGTTGCAGGATTTCATCAGGAATTATACGGGTTCGGTCGCCGGGGCGGTTGGACGTGCCGAGTCCCGGTTGGCGGTATTGCGGGAGCGTGTTTCGGTTGCCGTGGCGGCGATGGCGGATTTGTTTCGGGATATTGCCCCTGCCCCGTCGGGTCCGTGCGGTTGTTCCGGTTTTGGGTCGTGTTCCCGCCTTGGTTGTCCGTCGTGGTGGCGTGGCTTTCTCGCTGAGGCGGATGTTGGCGATTTTATCGACCTAGCGAAACGCCTATCCACGACGGTAAAATAATTACATATTGCCGTTTTTGGCCGGAAAGTGTTATCCCAACGGTAAAATAATTACATATTGCTATTTCCTCTTGGAGATGGATTGTGGTGGGACGGGATTTCTTTGTCGGGGAAGCCCGTTCTTTTTTTGTGCGCGGTTTGTATGATAGAGATATTGAGGGTTTATTCTAGGGGTTCGTGATGTCGACTGACGGGTTGTTGGATGAATGGCAGTACGCGATTGTCGATGGGAGTCTTGGTCGATTTTTGGACGCCATGCCCGGAAGTATCAAGCGTTTGGATATTAGTGGGATGCCGTCGTATGAGTTGGGCGCGGGGCGGCGGGTGGCGTTTGTTGATGAGGACGGGGGTTCGTTCCGGTCGGAGACGTTGAAGTCCCCACGGTTTGTTTGTCCGTTGTTTGAAATAAGTGTGCCGTGTCGTCCGGACACCCCGCTTCGTTGTGTGTTTGCGCGGTTGTACGCGAAAATGGATCAGAAAGCTACGGGGTTGTCGTGTTATTTTGGCGCTCCCGGTTGTGATGTTTCTATCCCGATTCGTATTGTGTCGTTGGTTTCCCGTCCGGGTGGGCTTGTGTTGGTGTGTGCCCTTGGTATGTTTGTGGTGGGTTAAGTTATGGACGAGAAATCGGTTCTGTTTCGTGCCGAGTTTGGTCGCGAGTTGTCCCGTATGCGTGTTGGTGCGGGGTTTGTGGGTTTGACCCGGTGGTTGTTCGTATCGAAAGGAAGGGTTTGTCGATGAGGATTTATCTGGTTGCCGCTTTGTTTTGCCTTGTGTCGCTTGTTTGTCGTGCCGGTGACGTGGTGAGTGGTCAGTTTATTTTGGCACCGGCGGCGGATGTTGGTGCGGTAGTGGAGTTGTTGCCGGGTTCCGGTGTGTTTATTTCTGAGGGGTTGCCGGAGGGTTCGACGAAGCTGGTTATTCCGTTGACTGCGGGTGGTGCGTCGAAGGTCTTTCGTGTGAAGAATTCTCTTCCGTTTTCGGAGGCTGTTGTTTCCGTTTCGTATGATGGGTTGTCGTTTCAGACGCATATTGATATTTCGGTAAGTGCGGACAAACCGAACTGGAAGAAGTCGTCGGGGGTGTATCCGGGTGATAATCCGACCATTTTGTCGGGTGATTCCGGGTCCTCGTCAGGCGGGTTTATTTTGTTGAACCCGACGAAGCCGACGGGGAACGGTGGTGGTGGTATTCCGGGGAAGTATCAGGTTTTGAATCCGGGATGGGTATGGTTAGTGGATTGCAACCTTAGAAAGCAGACGTATTTATTCCGTGGGAATTTGCCGTTTGCGTCACCGAAGGCGACGAATGAGAGTCAAGAGGTTGATTTTAAGGGTTTGGCTGCGATTATGAAAGTGCGTGCGTTGCAGTGTGGCGTTGAGCTGCCGTCGCTGTATGTGTTGCGTGTTATATCCCTTCAGAATCGTGGTTCTGAGGGCGGGAGTATTCAGATGGAGCTTGATTCGTTTGACGCGTCTATGAAGGTTGACGACCTTGAGGAAGGGGTTTGGGTTGGCGAGGTTGGAAAGCGTCAATTTATGAACTTCCACGTTGAGCCGTCGGTTGGTTATCAGGCGAACTATACGCTTGTGAAAACGCTTGTGGATTTGATGGGGCAACAGAGTGTTGCGCCGGTGGTGTATTATTTTCATTGCGCGAGTGGTCATGACCGGACGGGTGCGGTAGCGGTTGGGTATTTGTCGACGCTTGGACGGTTTTCTTTGTCGGAGTCGTTTATCCTTGGGACGACTGTAGCGAAGCTTCCGGCGACGGCGGGTAAAGAGGTCCGGGACTGTTTTGTGCTGGGGACGGAGAATATCGACCCGTTGAGGTCGAGGATGTTTTTGGCGGATGATGGGTTTAACCGGGCGACGCTGGATATTTTCAATTATTTTAACCCGAACAAGAAATCGAATAGTATTCCGACGGACGCGGCGGGGATGTCCCCGGCGTATGTCATTGCGTCGTTCCCGTGGTTGAGGAAGTAGGTGTCCTGTGTATTCTCCGGGTATAAGGGTTGATGTTCCGTTTGATGTCCCGTATGACCTTGTGGTTGGCGGTGCGTGCCGGGACGCGTTGGCGGGGGAAAAGAAAGCACCGAGGGATTACGACCTGTGGTATACAAACGAAATATCGTATTTGGCAGCGTTAATCCTCCTGTTGGTTAAAGGGGCGGTTGAGATGGAGGAGGAAAGACGTGAATCCGCGTTTTTTTTTGGCAAACACTATTCTCGTTCTGTGTGGGAGTTGAATGGGGTTGTTTTTGACCTGAGAAGGTTTTTCGTGAAGGGTGGTCTGGGTGAACTGGAGGCGTTGGTGCGTGACCGGTTTGATTTTCGGGTAAATGCTTGCTATCAGCGTTTCGGTGGTGTTGTGGAGTCCGTGGCTGGCGAGGATGAATATGCCGCGAGAGTCCTTGAGCAGAATGATGTTCGCAAGATGACGCTTGGGCGTATTTTGGATCGTTGTCGTCACCTTTCCAAGCGTGGTTGGGTTGTTGGTGGCACGGTTGCGTCGAGCGCCTTTGGGCAAATAAGTGACATGTTCGAAGACCCGGAGGGTGGTTTTATAGACGATGCCAGTCGTTTTGTACGGGATGAGGGTTCCGGGTATTCCGTGCGCAAGGTCGTTTGTAGCAAGTCGGTATTTGGTGAGCTTTTCCCGTTGATACCCACAGAGCACCTTATTTTCGGTTTCCTTTCGTCCTCTGATGATGTTGTGCGGGCGACGATGCACGAATACAATCGACGTCAGAAAGGACCACTTTTGAGGGTTTTGGATGACGTCGTGGAATACGGCGCGTCTGTTATTGATCGCCTTTTGTCGGCGGTATTCGTGCTGCCGTAGTCTGATAATTATCCGGAGGTTTTCGATGGAGCGATATGACGTTCCGGTCAATGTTCCGCATGGTATTCGGTATGACCTTATTGTCGGTGGGGCTTGCCGGGACGCCATTATCGGAGTGAAGCCACGCGATTATGACCTGTGGTATTGCACGGAGCGGGGTTTTTATCAGGCAATTGAGCACCTGAATAGGCTTGGCGCGAAAAGTATTGGTGCAACAAGCAGGGCTGGGTATCCAAGCAAGCAGGGGATTTGGTTCGGCAAACAATGCGCCCATTCGGTTTGGATTAAAGGGCGTGATGTTTTTGACATGATGTATTTTCCAGAAATGGAACAGGATGAGTTGAAAACCCTGTGTGCGGATAATATGTGCTTTGGGGTCAATGCCTGTTTTCAGGAGTATGGCGGCAGTATTTATTCAAAGGCGCGACCGTGTGAGTATGAAAGCCGAGAGCTTGAGCCGAATGCATCGACCATGTCGACAGTGAGCATTCTGCGGCGGAGCTATAGGCTGTTCAAGCGAGGCTGGAAGCCGGGTGCCGGGTTGACTGGGTTGCTGTTCAAACGGCTTGATGAGATTTGCAAAAACGTTGATCGTTTTTTGTACTCGGAAGAGCGTGCGATTATTTGTACTGGGAATGGGTATAGCGGCACTCTTGACCATGTGGATTTTTCACTCGTCTGGCAGGTATTTCTGAAGCATATTCCCGACGACCATATGCTTATTGGGTTTTTGTCCTCGTCGGACGATATTATCCGTGTGCTGGCGAAGGAAAACAACCGAAGAAAAAATCATTGCCAGTCAGGATGTTGTTGAATTTTGTTCTTTCGTTGCGGGGGCGGTGGCGCATGCTCGGGCTTTGGGAGGTCTTTGAGTGATTAACGATATTTTGAATATGGTCGTCCAAAAGATCAACGAGCTGTCTGCTGGGAACCAGATGATTGCGGGCGCGATAAGCCTGTGGTTGTTGGGTGTCGCGTCGTATGTTTTCCGTTCGATTCCGCAAAGGATTTATTGGTTTTTCTGGAAGCAGCTAACGACGGAATTTGTTGTGACGAGTCAGAATACGTCGTTTTACAATTTACTGGATTGGTTTCGGGACGGCGGACATGCGGGGAAGGTTCGTCGGTTGAAGGTTTGGGACGGACGTTTTGGGTGGGGCGATAAGACGACGAAATCCATTGGGTATGGTTCGCACCTGTTGTGGCATGGGTGGATTCCGCTTTTTGTGTCCCTGTCGCGGGAAACGTCGAATGATTCGTACGACAAAGAAATGATTACGATTGTGAAGCTTGGTCGTTCCCATAAGGTTTTCGATAAATTGTTGGAAAACATCGCGATTGAGCGTCGGGCGAGGAATATGTTGGAGGTTTTTTCGTCTGTTGGAGACCATTGGGAAATTGCCTGTAAGCAGCCGTTTCGTGGTTTCGACAGTGTAATTGTTGATGATGAGGTTTTGGGGAAAATGCGGAATGCGGTAGACAATTTTATTTCCGCAGAGGATTGGTATGTGAAAAATGGAATTCCGTATTCCCTCGGGATATTATTATATGGTCCGCCCGGTACGGGGAAGACGTCTGTAATTCGTGCCCTTGCCTCGCATTTGAAGAGGGATATTTACGCCATACCGGTGTCGAAGGTAATGTTTTATCCTCAGATATTGCAGCGCGTAAGCAGTGATGGTATTTTGGTCGTCGAAGATGTTGACGCGTGTTCGTCGGCGTGTGCGCGTGCGGTTGAGAGGGTGCCAGAGCCGGGTCCGGTTGAGGAGGTAAAGCCGGGCGTTGACAAGCCGAACACACCTGTCGTTCGACATCGCCCGCGTGGTTCCGATTTGGCGGACGAATATAATGCCGCGATTGTAAATACCTCCGATTTGTTGAACGCGATAGACGGGTTGGCGACGTCGCATGGTCGAATCTTGGTTATGACGACGAACCACCCTGAAAAATTAGACCCGGCGTTATTGCGTCCGGGTCGGTGCGATGTCCGCGTGGAGATTGGGTATTTTTCGGAGAAAATGTTTATTCGTTTTTTCGAGAGGTTTTTTCCGGGGTTTTCCGAGAAAATGTCGGGGCGTGTTATCGCCGACAATTTGACGGGGGCGGTTTTGCAACAGGCGGTGTTGGAAAAGAAAACCCCCGATGAAATTATCTTGGAGTCCACGAAAGAAATACCCCGATAATTTCCTGTTCGCGCCCGATGGTATTTTGTCTAACTGGAGGGTGATTTCTATGGGTGGTTTATATTGTCCGATGCCGCGTGGCTCAGCATCGTCATATTTTCGGGCGTATTTATATTGGTATCCCGAAGACGGTGAAACCCGAGTAATTATTTTGGATGACGATTTCTTTGCCGTCGAGTGCGTGTCGAAGCTTGAAGGTGTGGATTCGGCCGAGGCGGTGACCGAGGATTTTCGGGAGTGCGTCAAGGATATTGAATTTATTCGCAGTCTGTCGGAAGGGGAAATTCCTGCCGAGGGCTGTGTTGAAATTGTCGGTGAGTTTTCCGTGTCGTGGTCTGAGTCCTGTTACCCCGATTCTCAGGGGGAAATTGATTCGGAGACGGATATTGATGTTCGGGATAAGGTTTTCCTGTCCGTTGATGAGATGAACGCTATTTTTGACGAGGTGGAATAATTATGGCGTCCGAAGGTGAATATCAGGTTATGGTTCTGGATGAGGACGAGGGCGGTGCACTAGTTTATTCTGTGGCTGGCATTCCCGCTGCGGACTCCGAGGATGGCGCTCTTGATAACTTCCGCATATGGAAGAAGTCCTGTTTCATTGCGCGTGAAGATATCCCGCATGTGGTTGTTCGGGTTGTCTGTGGCGAGTTGGTGTAAGGGAGAAGCAACATGCCGAATAATGTAAGAAGCATGGTGAGGGTTTTGGGTCCACGTGCGTCAAGAGAGGCGTTTGTTGCGGCTTGTCTTTCTGTTGGTGAGGAAGAGGTTGTCGATTTCGAAAAGGTTATTCCCATTCCGCCTGAGTTGTGTGTTGTAGATAGCTCATCTGGTGATTTTGGATATACGCTCCTGAAGTATGGATGGAGGTCGTTTCAAAAGCGTTTTAAGGCAAAGACAAAAAAAGGCGTTATTGCCGCCGCTGAAAAAGTGATGCCCGGTGCCATTGAACTTGGGCGGAGGTATCTGGAAAACGAGAAGAAGTTCGGCAGCAAAACATGGTATGGGTGGTGCACCTCCAAGTGGGGAACGAAATGGAATGCGTATCGGAGCAGTATCAAGCAGACTGCCCGTTTGTTGACACTGGAGTTTTGCACGGCATGGAGCGAGCCGATGCCTGTGTTTCGGTGCTGGTCCGAGAAGTTTCCCGACCTGCGGTTTCGTGTTCATGTTAGTGGTGAGGTTGCAAAGGAGACTTCGTTTGAGCTTTGTAAAGGGGTAGAGGTTGAGCTGTAAAAACAGGTTTCTTTGATAAAAAGAGCCAATAATTTCCTGATTATTGGTAGAGTTATAGAATGTAGGTACAATTTCTTTTCCGTAGCGGAAGGGGGTTGTGATGCCTGATAATCAGGATGGCGGCATGGTTTCGGTTATGCTTCCGGCGGTAATGGCTGAGAAGATTTCCGAACTTCGAAAGAACGGTGGTGAGGTTTTTCAGGTAATGGTTCGTCTTGGTTATGATTTTGCCTTTGTCGAAGAGGATGGGAAAGTCAATTGGGACGATGACCATCACGGTTGAATGCGGTGGTAAAAATGGCTTTGGATGAGTCTTGTTGTTCTCGTGACATTTTCGAGAACGGAGTGCATGTTTTTTTCTCTTACTGATTTGCCGCCTGTGGCGATAAATGAGTGGGTGTGCAGAATATCCGAAAAATCCGGTCAACGCGTCGACTGGCATTACGTCGGCGGTATTGCGTGTGTTCGGTGTTTGGTGGATTCCGAGGCTGTGGTGTCCGCCATTCGGAGCAACTTGTCGGAGATAAGCTCGAAGACAAGTTGCTGGAGGTTTATCTGACGGAAGGGTGGTTTGTGATGGAATCACGTTCAGGTCTGTTTGGTTTGGTGTTTGTTTTGGTTGTGATTTCCGTTTTTTCTTTTGCGTTGATGACGCGTCAGGATGGTTTCCGCGTGTTGTCGGTTTTGGGTTGTGTGGTTTTTTTTATTGTGCTTGTGGCTGCTATGTTTGGCGCGGCGTCTGGCGATAGGTGATATTCGATGAGCGTACCTCCGATAAAAAAATCGTGGTGGGTTTGTGATGGGTTGTTGGCGGGTCCGTCACCTGTCCAGCCTGAAAGCCGGGCGCGTCTGGATAAGCTCCTTGCATATGGAATGAACTCCTTTGTAGACCTTCGTGATACAAAGGAAGAGATAGACGGATTTCCGGAGGTTCGCTACGATTCTCTTTTGCCGTCCGGTGTTGAATATAAAAATTTCCCAATCCTCGACGGACAAGCACCGGCGCGGGACGAGGACACAGACCGTATTGTGCGATATATTTGCGAGCGGATGGAGAGTGGAAAAAAGGTTTATGTTCACTGTCACGGTGGCCATGGAAGAACTGGAACGATTGTGGCGGCGTTTTTGGTTCGTGGTGGTTTTCCACCGGCTGGTTCTATCCTGCACATAAATATATTGCGGAAAGCGGCGTGTGCAGAACTCTCAGATATTCTGAGTCCGCAAACAGACATTCAGATGGGTGCGATTCACAGTTATGGTCGTTTTTTGCAGAAGGCATAGCGATGGATATTTCCGGGTGGACAAAATTGGAGCGTTCGCTTCTTTTGTATCTTGAGACGCGGGCTGTTGATTATTCCGGTGGTGTTGATGCACGCCGTATGAACGACGAAGATATTGCCATTGCGAAGCGTTGGAACGACGAGGGGTTTATTGGGTTCGGGAGGATTGCGTTCCGTGATGTTGGCTCGCCGACGACTCCAGCCGGTTCTGTGTTTTGGTGTGAACTGAGTGATGAGGCGTGGAGTATTGTTGCCGATTTGCGTCGTAAGCGGGCGTGTCGTTCATGGGGGAAAAGAAGTTTCATGAAGACAAGCGAGGTCTGAATGAAGAGTCGCCGTGGGAAGCCCAAAGATACGGACGTTCCAGAGTCGTGTTATTCCTGTCTGTCTCTTGCAGATGGTCGTAGGATTCGAATTAACTTCGACCTGTCTATGCGGGCGTCTGAATATGTTTGTGCGGCGTGTCGTGACGAGTGGTGTATGATGGCAAAATCGTGTAACGAAGGAAATCCGGCAGCAACGGCGATGCGGGTTGGTTGCCCGTATATTGCGGAGCACGTCATGCTGCAAAACACGCCAATATTTTTGAGTGGCTCTGTTCAGGTAACGAATAATGATAGGGATTGAATCTCTTGCTGTGATTTTGGCAGCCGTTGGGCGTCGTCGCAAGGAAGAAAAGGCCGTAGAGGGTCTTGGTTTTGAACCGATTTGTGACATGCAGACACCGGCTGTTCCGGCAATGACGGAAGAGTTGTGGAGTGAGGTTGGCTCTGACGTTTCCGAGCTTTGTGTCGACCTGTTGAGTTTTGCCCGGTTCAATAAATACATGCGACTTGCGGGTATGGCCGCGAATCAGGTTGGCTTGAAAGGCGAGCGGGTAATGTTGGACGTCTGTTTTGTCAACACGTCCGGTTCCGATTTCAGAGGTTGCTGGGTTACGGCGTTGTGCCCGGAAATTGTTTCGCGCTCCGGCGGCTCCACGTCGTCCCGTGAAGGGTGTCTGACGTGGCCGGGGAAATATATCGCCGCAGAGCGCCATGACCATGTTGTTGTTCGGTATCGCGACCTTTCGTGGAAAGAGTGTGAGTTTGAGGCGTCGGGGTTTGAGGCGAAGGTTTGGCAACACGAGGTTAATCATCTTCGCGGCGTGGAAGAACGCATTCATTTTTCAGGAGAGTTTCGCGGTGTTGGCGTTAACGACCCGTGTCCGTGTGGCAGTGGGAAGAAGCTGAAAAAGTGTTGTGGGCGGTAGAAGGTTATATGTCGGAAAATAATTGGTGGAAATTCCGAAAAATTGACCAAGTTTTTTGTGTCGTCCGATATTCCTTCATGGTAATCGAAAGAAGACGGCGTGTTCAGGTTCCGGAGCCTGTTTCTGCCTAGTTGCCAGTGCCTAAGGAGGTTGTGGGTTCGAATCCCACCTCTCCCGCAAGGGTGAGTAGTTCAAAGTGGCTAGAACACCTTACGCCAGTGCAGCAGCCAAGTAGATACCTACGTCGGGATGGCCATCCCGGCGTTTTTTTGTTTTATAGGAGATTTTTCGCTCACGGGCGATGTTATATAAAGGAGGGTATTATGGAGAAGACACTTTACGCATTGCGGAACAAAAAGACGGGTGTGTTGGCTAAGGTTTATGGTCGGCCGAATGGTGGTGCCGACTGCTCGTGCGAGACACAGAATATTGTCGGAGAAGATGGTGACCGTGACTGGTTGGTAGAAGATGCGGTGAACGCCGAATATGCTCGCCTGAACGACACACCGTGGTATAATGCCGACCACGAAACGCCGTCCCATAGCGATTCGTGGAATCCCGGTGATTGGGAGGTTGTATCGGTTGTAATGGTTTGCGAGAAAGTCGATGTGAAGATTCCGACGATGCGTAAGTATCTGGCGGAGCGTTACAAGAAGTCGAATCCGGAACATTACAAGCACTGCATTGCCATGTTGAACGAAAAGTCGTCGCGTAGCGAGATGATGTATTCCCTGTATGACCTTCGCATTTGGATGGATGAGAGAAATGGAAAAAAACATAGTTGATAAGCTGTATGACGCTTTTATTAACATGGACCACTCTCACGCGTGTGAGGCTAGGATTGAGTTGGCGGGCAGGAGTGCGTTTGGAAAGTGTTCCTGTGGTCATGACAAGGCAATAAACCTTTTCAAGCAGCTTCGTGCGCTGTTGTCGCTTGAAGGTGTTGATGGTATCGCCTATGCCCTTCGTCATAAAGAAACGAAACGTTTCTTTGTTCGTGTGAGTGACGATGGTTCTATTACGAGTGATGTTTTTTCAAAAGATGTGCATTTGGATTTCAATATAGACCGGATACGGGAACTATTGTCTGATTACGAGTTGGAGGATTTTGTGATTGTTCGTGTGACGACTCGGACTGTTACCGTTCGGAATTTTGATGAGGTGGAGTCATGAAAATCAAAATGAAGTCGGCTGCGGATCTTGCCCGTTCTGTACGGAAGTCGCCTGTTCCGCCGGGGAAGACGATTCTGTCGAAAAAGGATAAGGCGAAGAAAAACGCCCGCAGGGTTTTTCGTCAAAACCGTGACGATGCAGAAAGCCAGTAAATTGTTCCGCCCGTGTCGGGGAAGAGTTGAGACCGGCAGGATTTGAACCTGCACTTATACCTTGGTGCCCTGTGGCTGGCGATGATTCTTGCACACCGCCCCAAGGCTGCTCTCCCGTTAAGCTACGGTCTCACTTGTAACCGTAGCCAGTTTATTCCCTTGTTGTGTTGCAAAGACGACGAGTGGTTGTGTAATCTCTCATTGTGCGTCCTCCTACTGTTAGTCGGTTGATAAAAAAATATGGGAGTTTTTTTCGTGCAACGCGATGTCTTTTCAAAGGAGGATAATCCATTGGAATCACCCTATCTCATTCAGCGTATGAAGTTGCGAAAAGTTGCCGCCGGTGAGGGTCGCAGCATTGATGACCTTTTTTCGATGGACTATATGGGTTCGTCGGAGTTTGAGTGGGGTGCGTTGCCGGAATCGCTCAAGCGCATCTGTCGCAATATTGACGCCTATGAGCTGTTTACACCACTTGTAAACGGACAGCAAATCCACGACTTTCGTGGGTTCCCCCTCGTTTTGATTGCCCCGCGAGAGCTACATGAAGAATACGGTGATTTTCTCGTGTCACTTGTCGGTGGTGCGGCGGGGCATCTGAAAGAGCCGTCGTATATCACAAACAACGTTTCCGGCAAGGAATGGAACGGAAAGGCACTTTCGTACGGCAAAGTTGACGCGTGGTGGGACATCGAGAACGATGTGTTTTTCGCGTTTGGCGTTGTGGCGGATACCGTGGTGAACGCCGTTCGTGGTACTATCGAGAAGAAGCGTGCGGAAGGAAAAACCGATTGGCTTCCGAAAGGAAAAGCGTGAAAACCATCAAAGTCGTTGAGCATAAAACCACTGTTCCCGTTGATGACATTGGGGACACTTTTCTTCCCAAGGACGGTTCGAATTGGTTCTCGAAGCCGCCCGAGGACGTTTGGACGACGAAGCCGTTCATTCCGCTTGGCGCACTCGGACTCAACACATGGGATTCGCTCAGGCGGGTCGGTGTATACGAGAAGGAATTTCGTCTGTCTGTGCAGTATGATTGCCCGTTCGTTGATGGGAATAAGTTCTATCTGTTTGTTCCGAATCTTCTGTTTACGGACGATGTTCCGTTTTGGATTGGTCGTATATCCGGCGAGGTGCATCTCCTTGGCGGCAAGGAATATATTGCCGACCACGAATGGCATCGCCATGTGTATGAGGACGATTTCGAGAACAAAACGATGCCGATGGGATACATCTGCGAAAACATGATGGGTCATGGGTTTTCCAGTAAGTATTTGGTCGGGAATGGGTATGCCGGGAAAAAATCTGCCGTTGTTGCGCTTGAAAACGGAGATTATCTCGGCGGTCAGGTGTGGGTTTGGTATAATAAATAAGGGTCACCACATGCGTGTGTTTGCCGAGAGGAAGTCTGATGGAAAAAGGCTCCTTGTTGTTGGGTGGAGTGGTGATGAGATTTGTGTCTTGGAGCGGTTCACGTTTTGGTCTGATTCGGGCACGGTTATGCGCCCACTGAGGCTGTGGCATAAAAAGGCTCTATACAAGATGGAACGCGACGGTTGTGTCGCAGAGTTGTGACAAGGAGATATTCATGGCGGCGCAGGGTTATATCCCCGAAAACATCGTGTTTGTTTTTTCTGATTCCATCAAAGCCAAAGACATCAATGTCGTTCCGGCTTTTCCCGTTGATGCAGCCAACAAGAAGCGTCTTGAGTCGGCGGACAGGTGGGCGACCAATGGTAATTGGCAGAACCGTGGAAAAGAGAAGACTGTTAAGAAGAAGGAATATCCGAACGGCCCGTTTGTGGATGTTCGGATTAACGATTTGGAGTTTCGCGGCGAGGGTGGTCGTGCGTATAAGGTAGTCGTTGGTGATGACTACTACGTTGACTTCCGCGAAGACGAATTGATGTGGGTCATCAAGAATCGCGGTATCCGTGAGGGTGGGTTTATGAACGGCGAGTTTTGCTTCGCCGTCGTTGGCTCACAAACGAAACTTGTTCCCATCGGTTCTCCGCTGTGGGAGGGAGTAAGGGCGTCCGGCGCTCGTCGTGTCGCCAAAGAGATTGCGGCGTCCGACTTTGTTGTTGGTCATACCTATGAGCGGAAGAACCAGTCGCGTTTTACCATTATCGCCGAGGTGAACGTTCCGAGCATTACTCTGGTAAAGAAAGATGTTTCTTGGTGTGTGACACCGGTTTCACAGCGCGTGCGTCTGGAGAAGGTTGGGCGCGTGTCGAAAACGTTTTTGATTTTCGATTCTTTTTACTCCGATGGAGGTCCGAAAGCCGATTTGTTGAAGGGGTATGTGTGGGAGTTCAAGTTTGCGAAGAAGCCGTCTGCGATTGTTGACCTTGGTGCTGTTCCAGCGTCCGACATGGTGACGATTGACGAGGTGAAGAAGAAAGCACAGGAGCAGCTTGGAAAATCCAACTACGTAAATGATGTATCCAAGGAGCTTCTTGGGTTGATTTGTATGCAGGACGCGTCGGTGACATACGTTCCTGACCCGGCGTTTGTTGATGGTGCGGTTGTTTGGTCGAAGAAGTAAGAGAGCGAATTTATGAAGTCGTTTGATGAGACACTCAAAGAGGTTTATGAGCGTCAGGATGGCGACCCCATCTTTTCCGATATTGCGTTTTGGCTTTGCCGTCTGTCGACTGCCGAGCGGCGTATGCCTGTTCTTCGGGAGTTTTCCGTTCGTGAGAAGATTTGTCATGCGTGTGAGAACATATCGTCGAGTCTGAAGTGGTGTACGGCGGACAAAGCAAATCCCGTTTCAATCGCTGATATGACAGCGGTTCCTGAAAACTGTCCGTTTGCTGTTGAGATGGTTGTTGTTGCCGGTGTTGGGAGTGAATAGTTGCCCGTGTTCTTTGTATGGCAAAACAGCTTTGCTAGGAGAAGGAGATGCTTTTTGTGTTCATGTTTAACCTGTTGATTATTGGTTTGTGTGCCTATTGTTTGTATCGGGTGGTTGGTTTGCGCGTTCTGAACGCACTTATCCCGGAACAGGAAGAGGTAAACAAAGCCCCAACGAAAGACTCCTCGCTTTCGGATTGCCTGAGTTCTGTCGAGGGTGAAGAAGTTGTTCCCGTTAAAAGGCGGGGGAAAAAGGCGTCCGAGTCGGACGAGGTGAAACCAAAGGTTGTTTGTCGGTCGAAAAAGGTTGTTGAACCCAAATAGTTCGTCGTGGTGACGAAAATATAAAAAGGAGAATCAAGGTGGAAATGAGTGAACGTAATGTGGCGAAGTTGATTGTGGTTGCGATTTGTCTTATGTTTGCCGCCCTTGTTATGCCGTCGATGGTTGAGACGGTTGACAATGGCACCTATCAGGTTCGGCAGTGGCCGGTGTCCGGATCCATTGACGTAAAAATGACGCCCGGCATGTGGTGGCAGTGTTTCGGCAACACTCAAACGTGGCCAAAGGCAGAGACGTTCTATTTCACAGAGGACCCGGAGGGGGCAACAGGACCGGACGACACGGGTGATGCCAGTATCGAGGTTACGTTCAACGACGGTTCGAAATGCCGTATCTCGGGAACGTGCCGTGTTGAAATGCCAAAGACTGAGGAACAGGCAAAAAACCTCATCATGGTCTTGGGATTGCGGTCGCATAACGATGTTGAGGAAAAGTTGGTCAAGCCGTGCCTTCGCAATGCGTTGATTTTGACAGCCAATATGATGACGGCACGCGAATCGTATTCGGAAAAGCGTATCGACTTTGTTATGACGGCGTGGGACCAAGTCCAGCATGGTCTGTATGAGTTCACTGAGGAAGTTACCGAGGTGAAGGACCCTGTGACCGGTATCGCAACGACCAAGAAAATCAAAATCCCATTGACGGGTAATGATGGTAAGATTATTCGCCAGCCCCAGTCAAACATCTTTGAAGGAACCGGCATTGTCCTGTCGAATTTTGAAGTGAAGAAGTTCCTGTATGAGGACAAGGTGCAGCAGCAGATTGCCCAGCAGCAGGAAGCCACAATGGCGGTTATCACGGCAATGGCGCAAGCCAAACGCGCAGAGCAGGATAGGCTCCGTATCGAAGCCGAAGGTAAAGCTGCCGTGACCAAGGCGCAGTATGAGAAGGAACAGGAAAAGATTCGCGCTGTGACTGACGCCCTGAAGGACAAGGAAGTTGCCGTAACAAAAGCAGAGCAGGAAAAGGAAGTCGCTGTCCTCGCTCGTGATGCTGCCGCGATGACTAAAGACCAGCAGATTCTACTCGGTCAGGGCGAGGCTGAGCGTAAGAAGCTCGTGATGGACGCCGATGGTGCGTTGCAGCAAAAGCTGTCCGCGTGGTTGGACTCTCAGAAGGTGTGGGCGGATGCGTTTGCGCGTCGCAATGTTCCGTCCGTCGTTATGGGTGAGAAGGGTGCCGGTCAGGATGGTTCGGCGAGCGATTTCATGTCGATGCTGACCATCAAGGCTGCGAAAGACCTTGCCCTTGATATGTCGATGAAGGGTTCCGTGCCGGTTGCGGAACAGTAGGCTGCCATGAAAAGATTGCCCATCAAGGCGGCGAAAGATGTTGCTGACAAATACAACCAGTCTCAGGTGATTATGGTCACTTGGGACAAGGAGTCGAATCTCATCCATACTGTGTCGTATGGCAAAACGGTAAAGGATTGTGAGGAGGCTGCGAAAGGCGCGAATATGGTTCGCCGGGCACTCGGGTTTCCCGAAGAATTGTGCAATGCGAAGCCAGCACGTCAGGTTCGCAGGGAGAAAAAGGCGAAGTCATAATCCCAACCTCTATTCGGTTTGTTGTTTGGGCGGGGGTGTAAAAACCCCCGCTTTTTTTGTCAGAGATTCTTGAATAGCACGATATTAGGTAGAGGGATTGGTTTTGCATTGGATATAAGGAGATTGCGATGGGACAGACTTGTGAGGCGGTTCGCGTGATGAAGCTTGATATTGTGAAGTGGGCTTGTCAGAAAACGAACGCCGAAATCAACCAGCGTATCGACCTACTGATTGATTTCGTTCTTGCTCAAGGTGGGTGCCAAGAGGAAGTTGATCAGGCGAAGTTCGAGGCGAAGGAGCTTTCCTGTATCGTTCTTCGTCGGTGTCAGGGATGAATTGTCTGTTGTCGCCTGTTGTATCTGTGTGCAGGCAGTGCCGTTGGGGCAGATATCGTTATGACGAAAAAAGGCGGCGCAGTCGTCTGTATTGCGCCGCCTCGAACAATGAGAGTCCATTCCGCAATTCATGGATTCAATCCAGAACGTTTTTCCCACCAGATTCGTGCCCGTATATCACCGAGTTTGTGATTTTGCGCGGCGGAAAATGATTGACTGAATCGTATAGTTTGTTTATACTAACCGTGTTGGTACATGGTTGTTAGCTTGTTGCCGTTCTCTTTTTGGAGGAAGTATTATGTGGAAGCATGGTGTATTGATTGGTTTGGTGGGTGCTTTGGTGGGTTCCTTTGCGTTGGTTGTGACTGGTTGCACGTCTGAGGACTACAGCAAGAACATGCGGGCAGCGACTGTTCAGGCGACAGCGATGGTTTCTGCGAAGGCTATTCTTGATGAGGTTGCAGCTGACAAGTATGACTCCACAAAAGCCAAGATGATTGAGGTGTTTGCCGAGGTTGGTCGGTTTCTCGATACTGGGAAGATTGGCGACTTGCCGTTTGATGCAGCCAAAGACGCTGTTGTGAAATTCATGCAGGAAAAGGGATGGGATCAGTATATTCCGGCTGTTGTAAGCATAATGGATATTATTGCAGAGCAAAAGGTTCCGATTGAAAAACTTGGTATTGACAATATTGCCATGATTAAGTTGGGTCTTGAGTCTGCGTCTGTGAGTGCCTCAACATCAAAGGTTGAATGGCGTCGCCCGGCGTCCCGTGATGGTTCGAAGGCTGTTTTGCCGCCGAATAAGATTCGTTTGTACCGCGATTAACCGAGATTTCCAGTTTGTGTCCGATAAGCCTTCGTGGGTATAATTCCACGAAGGCTTTTTGTTGGAGAATTGTATGCATGTTGAATCAGAGGGAACCTGTTGCGGGTTCGAGTTCAAGGTTATACTTCAAGACCTTGGTTTCCGTTGTGGGTATGTTCGGTTGCCGAAGGGACATCCGTGGTATGGTATGCGTATGTTCGATATTCCTGCAAAGGTGCATGGCGGGATAACGTTCGCTGATTTTTGCTCGTGTGGTCCTCTTGACGGCGGGTTCTGGATTGGTTTTGATTGTGCCCATGTCTTTGACTCGTCAACCCTTGACGATGTGTCTGAGGAGCTTCGCGGAACGAACCTCGCAAACCTCATGGTGAATGGTATTTTTGACTCCGAGCCTGCAAATTCGCTCCGGAGTTTATTCAACCATTTGTTTGGCATTTCTGAAGAAGATTCGTTAGAGTGCGAACGTCAAATGAAGGCGATGCGGAAGCCGCGTAGTATGTTGTATGTTGAGTCGCAGTGCAAAAACCTTGCCGCCGAGTGTTTTGATGTTGCGAAAAGATTTAACGAAAAAAAGTTATAAATTGTCAAAAATCCAGACCTCATGCGATGGTGTTGCAGGAGGAAGAGTTTATGTTTGAGGTTACGATTACCGAGGTTTATCAGACGGTCTGGCGATATCATCGCTTATCACGTCACTGGTGGTGCGAACGTGGACGCATGGTTGGCTATGAGGTGAGTGGTGGTGGGTGGTTTTTTCCAAGCAGGCATCGCAAGCTCGCTTGTGCCGAGAAAGAAAAGGCTTCTCGTGAGGCGTTCACCGCCAAGTTTCCGCCGCCGCCTATCTGGCGCAGCGAGCGTGAAATTGCGAAGAGTAAGCGTCTTGGCTTGAGGAAGTGAGAGGATACCAATGTTTGAGATGAACGGAAAGTATTCCGACGCGAAGGTTATGATTGATAGTGTCGATACGGAGACCGTCCGTCAGGTGCAGTTGATGGTCAATCATCCCGCCGCGTCCAACCCTGTCGCTATCATGCCTGATTGCCATGCGGGTAAGGGGTGCGTGATTGGGTTTACCATGAAGGTTGGGGACAAGGTTGTTCCGAATTGGGTGGGGGTGGATATCGGCTGCGGGATGCTGTCCGTGCGGCTGCCACTGTCGTCACTGTCCGATAAGGAGTTGGCTGCCCTTGACGTGAAGATTCGCGAGAACGTTCCGATGGGCATGAATGTCAATAGTTCGTACAAGAAGTCACTGTGCGACGATTTCGTTCGCCTGTTGGTTGCCTCGGCGTCCGAGTCGAACAGCCCCATTGCAAGGAAGTTTATAACGGCGTCGAAGGATTCCGTCGAGGCGGAGGTTAAGTCGGTCGGTATGAATGTTGACTACTTCTGGACGTCCATTGGTTCGCTCGGTGGCGGGAATCATTTTATTGAGATTGGTCGTGACGAGGCTGGTCGTTTGTGGTTGACTGTCCATACCGGCTCCCGGAACTTCGGGAAGACGGCGTGTGAGCACTTCGATGACCGTGCGCAGGAGGTGTTGCGTAATGTTGACCTGTCGGGTTATATTTCAGAGTTGAAGGCGCGTGCCGACAGGGGAGAGATTTCCAAGTCGCAGATTGGTGACCTATTGGGCGAGAAGCAGCGTGAGTTCAAGTTGGACTTTGACGTGCGTTCGTCCGCGTATGTAACCGGAGACATGATGGATGGCTATCTGTCGGTTATGTTCTTGGCGCAGACCTACGCTGCGCTCAATCGGTCTGTGATTGTCGGGAAGATTGTGGAGTCCATCGGGGCTATTGTCGGTGCCCCTGTATCGCCTGACGACCGCATCGAGACCACGCACAACTTCATCTCATTTGTTGACGGTATTGTCCGCAAGGGCGCGATTCGCTCGTATGTCGGTGAGCGGATGATTATCCCCTTCAACATGCGGGATGGCTTGCTGATGTGCGAGGGCAAGTCGAATCCTGAGTGGAACTATTCCGCGCCCCACGGTGCCGGGCGCGTCCTGTCGCGTCGTCAGGCGAAGGACAGTATTGTTCTTGAGGACTACCAGAAGGCGATGTCCGGAATTTTCACCACGTCGGTTGGAGCCGATACGATTGACGAGTCGCCGATGGCGTATAAGGATGCGGCGATGATTGAGGAGGCGATTGCCCCCACTGCAACCATTATCCACCGTGTCAAGCCCATCTATAACGTAAAGGCTAGTTAAAACAGAGAGGAGGTCAAAATGAAATTCGTCATATGTGTTCTTGGCGGTCTGTTGTGTGGTGGTTGTGTTGGTGTCGCCCTCTTTGGAGAAAAAGAACTGGGTGCTTATATCCTTACTGTCGTAGGACTTGTTGTCGGGATTAAGGCAGGACTTGAAGATGACGATTCTTCAGGAGGATCTTCGAACAATCATCTTGGTTGTCCAAAAGGACACTATTAACCATAACACCACAAAAACTGGAAATAGGTCGCTTATTTTTCTGGTGCCTGTGCCGGGCTGGTTTTATGCGAATTCTGTGACACAGAGAAAATCCTGATTTTCGAATCGAGGAAAAATGTCAAAAGGTGAACCCATATTCAAGTCGGACAGATTGCGGCTGATGGCGCGGCAATCAATCGAGGATATTCGGAAAAACCTTATGCAACTTGCCCGTGGTGGTCGTTCCCGTCTTGTCAGGGAAGACATCCTCAAAAACGCTGACCCGTTCCACGTGTGGAAATACATGGAGTTGCTTCTGCGTTCCGAGGGTCGACTTGAAGACTCCTACTCGATTACAATGCCGACGGCTGCGGCGTTGTCTGCCGGTTCGATGAGTCCGTTTATCTTTCAGGACAAAGAATTGGTTGAAGACATCTTGGAGTCCAAAACGAGTGGTATCCCGTTCAGTGCGGTCAAGTTCCCGTTCGACGAGTTCCTTATCGAATTGCCGGAGCCTGTGGTGTTTCCGGACGGTTCTGGCGACAAGTGGGACGTCGCGTGTTTTCGTTATGTGGACATGGTTCGCTCGCCCTATGAGTTGAACGACCAACAATCTCTCAATGCCGAATTTGGCGGGCAAGAACTTGAGAGCGAAAAGTGTATTATGCTTGTCTGTTACAATATGTCCGACAAGTCCGGCGATTCTGTGAGGACGAACTGGCTGTATTTCACGCCGCGCCCGGAATTTGTTTTCACAGACGACGATATTGTTGGTATGGATAACAAGAGCTGTGGGTCGTTTCCGAAAGAGGTCGTCGGTTCGGTTATCCTGCAAATCCTTCGTTTTGTGTTTTTCTTGGTGTCGCCGTCGTGCGTTGTAAACACTGTGAGCCGGTCGAAGCCGTCAGTGAAAGCCCCGGATGTTGTTCGGTATAGGTTCCAGCAGACGCGGATTGTTTCGGTGTCCAAGGAAAGAACCAACTACGAATACGACGAAGACGATGATAGCGGACGAAAGGTTTCCGTGCGGTTTCGGGTTGTTGGGCACTTCAAGCACTTCACGAAGGGTCGGTTGTCCGGGCGTATTATCTGGTGCCCGCCGCACTGGAAGGGTCCGGATATCGGAGTGCAGGTAGAAAAAAAGTACGTTGTTTCATAGATTCTGTCATGGTGGGTATTTACATGGTTTCACTTCTTTGGTATAATTCGGTATGTTGTTTTATTCCGGGTTGTCCGAGGAGGGGGTATATTGTGGCAAAAAGTCTTAAAGACGAAGAGGTTGAGCTATTGTTCTCTGTGATGTTTGCAGAGCAAAAAGCGAATGATGTATTGAAGTCAGAAGTCGAAAAGCGTTGTGGTCGTGACTCGTCGCGGTTTGTAGCGAGAATCAACCAAGCGAACGAAATGATACTTGACGCTGTTGACGAATTGTTAGCCCTGATGTCTAACCGTGTCTAATCCTTTTCTTATTCTGGTTCGTGAGTTCTTCTCGTCTGCTACAGATGAAGAGGCGTCTGATATTTTGTGGGGTCGTACGGCGTTTCCGTTTGATTGCTCAAGTTTGCGCGAGCAGTTGGCGGCCGCAAAATCCCATGATGATGCCGGTCGTAGACAGTGTGATTTTTGCATGAACGCGGCGGCGGATGGTGACTGTTTGTGTGCGGCGTGTTCGTCGGCTCTTAAGAGTCTCAAGAACAATCAGTGAATGGCGTGCGTCTAACCGTGTATAATACAATGGTCCCGGAGATGTCGGGGTGGTTTTATTTACACGGGAGGCGGTAAATGAGTTGGATTCAGACCTATTCTGGCCAAAAGTTTTTCATTTCAAATCCAAAACCAGAACTTGTGCGGGTAAATGATATCGCCCGCTCGTTGTCTATGATATGCCGGTTCGCCGGTCACTGCCGAGAGTTTTACAGCGTTTCCCAGCACAGTGTTTATACGACAATCTGGCTCCAAGACTTCTTTGAGCGAAAAAACAGTCGCGATTTTTCATCAGAACAGATTCGACACATCATGCTGGTTGGGCTTCTGCATGATGCCGCCGAGGCGTATATCGGAGATATTCCGCGCCCAGCGAAATCCGTGTTCAGTGAAGCGAAGTCACTCGAAGAACGGATTTTGCGGGCGGTGTTTGAGGCGTTGGCGTCGGATGTCCCTGAAGACTTTCTATCCACCGCTTGGCTGTATGTCAAAATCGCTGACAATGCGTTGCTGGGTGCCGAGGCGCGTGACCTGTTCACCTACTGTATTGAGGATTGGCATATGAACCTTGGTATCGCGCCAGCCGATATTGACATTGTTCCGTGCTCGTCGAAGGATGCCGAAGAGTTGTTTTTACAGACGTACTATCAACTGCTTGGTGCAAAATGAAACTTGCTGTTGTTGGCTCCCGTTCGTTTCGTGATTTTGACCTTCTGGAGAAGACCTTGAAAAAGGTTTGCTCCGATTACGTTGTTGATAGCTTTGTGTCCGGCGGTGCCGTTGGAGCTGATTCGATGGGGTTGATGTTTGCCAAAGACAACAACATTCCGTCGGATGTTTATTTCCCGGATTGGGAACAGGGTAGGCATGCCGGGTTTATAAGGAACACAAAGATTGCGGAAGAAGCTGATATTCTTGTCGCGTTTTGGGACGGTCGCTCGAATGGAACCAAAGACGTCATCGGAAAGGCGGAAAACTTGGGGAAAATTGTTATTGTCCAGTTGTTTGATTGTGGATAAATTCCCGAAGGATTCTGTGTTGTTGCTCTATCGTTCTGTTGGTAAGGTGTAGTTGTTTTGCCCAGAAGGCGTATTCTTGTAGGTGCTGTTCTGCCTCCTGTTTGTTTGTGATGCAGGTTTTGATAAAGGCATTCTTGTGGTGTTCCATAACCTTTAATGCTATCTGTTGGTTGCGTTTGGCGGCTCCGAGTTCCTTGAGTATGTCTATCATATTTTTCTCCTTTCTCAGGCTTTATCGTCGACCGGTGGCTGTTGTCTTGAGTCTTTTTTGGTTTTCGGTTCGATAATTTCGCTGCCCGAGCGATAGTGTGTTGTGGATAAACGAGGAGAATGCTTGATGCCAACAATGGTTGTGATGCGCGGGCTGCCCGGTTCCGGTAAATCGACGCTGGCTCAGAATATCGCCAAGCGTCGTAATGCTGCCCTGTGCAGCGCGGACGACTGGTTCATACGGAACGGAAAATACTGCTTCGACCCCAAACAGCTTGGCGTCGCCCACATGCGTTGTCAGCACTATGTTCGTGAGGCTTGTAAAGCTGGTCGTGATGTTGTTGTTGATAATACGAACGCCTCGTGGGGCGAGGTGAAGGTTTGGGTTGACATTGCGAAAGAGTTCGGTTACAAGTTGGCTGTTTCCGTTCCCTCGTGGACGGAAGATCTTTTCTGTGATGGTTCGTGGAATCTGAAGTTCCTGAGTGGTCGTTCGGTACACGATGTCCCTGATGAGGTTCTTTCCGGTATCTCTGAGAGGTTTGTTTGGGGTGTCGAGGATATGATTCGCGAAAGCGGAGTGGAGATTGAAGATGTCTGCTAAAGTGATTGGTGTTACAGGTCCAGCCGGTTCGGGGAAAAGCATGGTTGCCCAATGGTTTTACGAATGGGGCGGTCGTGTGATTGACGCCGACAGTATTGCCCATCAAGCGTTGTCCTTTGAAGAAGTAAAATCCAAACTTGTTGAGGTATTTGGTCGTGGGTTGTTGGAAAAAGATATCATTGCCCGTGCCGCGCTGTCTGCCCTCGCGTTTCGCGATGTCGAATCGCTGAAGAAACTGACAGATGTTTTGTATCCGGTTATAACACGTGAAGTCAGGAATGAAATTGTAGAACTTAACGCAGAGGGTGAAGAACCGATTGTGTTGGATGCACCAACACTATTTGAATCAGGCATGGAAGGTTTGGTTGATGTCGTTATCTCTGTGGAGTCGCCAGTCGAAATAAGAGAGCAAAGGTGTCGTTTGGAGCGCGGTTGGGAACCCGGAGAGACGAGGCGTCGTGACCAATTTCGTGTGTCCGAAGAGGAAAGACGAAACCTCAGTGACTTCGTTGTGGAAAATTCACAAGACAGAGAAACATTTCGTAAAGAAATGTTTTCACTCTGGAAGAGTTTGTGTGGTAATATAACGATAAGGCAGGTCACACATAAAAAGTGTGTGTGTATGAAGTGCTGGAGGTTCCATGAGAGGGTGTGGAACGAAGAATGTGTTCGTATGTGGGATGAGGATAGTCGGGTGGCGTGCCCCGTTGATTGCTTTGAGATCATGAAGTTTAAAGGGAAACCTGTGCGTATGGATAAATCCATGAGGAATATGTTTTCAGCAATTTATGGGGTTCACAGGATTTCAGACGCGGTTCCTGAGTGGTGTCCGTTCCGTGATGAACACTCAGAAGAATGAATATATGATGTCGGGATGTTTCGAGCGTTCTTTGATTATCCGACACAGGGCAGGGTTACCTATGAATGTTTGGCTTGATGATGTGCGTCAAATGCCGGAAGGTTTTGACGCACATGTGTGTTGTGCGGAAGACGCTATATCGCTTCTGGAGTCTGGTGATGTTAAGTTTATTTCGTTTGACCACGACTTGGGTGCCGAAAAAACCGGCTACGATGTCGCGTCGTGGATTGAACAAGCTGTTTTTGAAGGGAAGCTGTCAAGGGTGCCTGATTGGAAGGTGCATTCGGCGAACCCTGTAGGTTCGTTGAATATCCTGATGGCGATGCGCTCGGCGGAACGATTTGTTTTACGGGCTGAGCAGTCAAAAATCTAAGAAAGGAGAAACACTGTGCCACTTGTTGCGAGTTATCGTTTGGTGTGTGACGGCGTTGAGTGTGGTCGCATTGATATGCTTGGGGAACTCACAAAGTCGCAAGCAACATCTGAAACGATGAAGCGTGGTTGGCAAACCATGAAGGGTGGTAGTATGCTTTGCCCCACTTGCATCAAGAAACGGAATCCTGTGAAGACGGAATGATGTGAGGTTTATTATGAAAGTGTTTTTTACAAGTGATACTCATTTTGGTCACAGCAATATAATCCAGTATTGCAATCGTCCGTTTTGTGATGTTGATGAGATGGACGAAACCCTGATAGTGAACTGGAACGCGGTTGTTTCGCCCGGTGATCTTGTTTATCACATGGGTGATTTTGCGTTTGCTAAAACTCCAGACGAAATCAATTTCTATCTTGGGTTTCTAAATGGACAAGTTCATCTTGTCAAGGGGAACCATGACCATTCAAAGACGCTCAAGGGTGCAAAGTTCGCGTCCGTGAATGACGTGCGTATGGTTAGCGTGAACGATAGGGATATTTTCCTATCACACTACGCCCATCGTGTTTGGTCGAAATCACATTACGGCACATGGCACTTGTACGGACATAGCCACGGGACACTGCCGGATGACCCATGTAGTTTGTCGTGTGATGTTGGTGTTGACGTGCGCAATATGCGCCCGGTGAGCTTTGAAGAGGTCGAGGCGTTGATGTCCGCGAAGGCGTTTGTGCCGCAAGACCATCACGACTGAATGGGGTGTCGCCATGAGTTCTGCCAAGAATGAGAAGTTGGCGATTCATGACAGGATTTGTGAGTGTTGTGTTGCGTCGTGTGGTGTCCTGCATAAGTGTGGTCCGTCGTACAATATTGAAACGAAGCAGTGGACTTTGGTCACGTTCGAGCTTGTTTCGTGCCCGCTATGGTGTACTGATAAGGCTGTGCATCGGTGGAAGAAGAGGCAGAGGAGGTTTCCTTTTGTGCTAACGAAGGGACAGATACCACCGCAATGTGTGTTTTTCCTTGAACATTTTATGGTCGAAGACGATGTTGTGGTGTTAGAGTCAGTACGTATGTCTGAACAAATCTCGAATGGAGGTTCCCATGAGTGCCTTGATTGATTTGGAAAAAATGATTGGTGATGCAGAAAAGAGAGACAATGATGAAACGCTGAAGAGAAAAATCTTGAAAGCAATAAAAGATGTCTCGGAGGCAAAATCAAAAGTCGAACTTGCGGCAAAGTCGTTGGCGGAAGCCAAACAGAAATACGGCAATCCCGATGAGATCAAGGCAGAGCGTCTCGACAAGCTTGAAGAATTTCGAGAAAAAGCCAGAAAACTTGCAGAACATTTAGGTGATAAAAAAATGGTCGAGGAAAAACTTCGACTTGCAGACTTGGAGATCGAACAACAATGGCAAGAAGGAACTAATGCTCTTTTGCGGCTGACATCATCTCACGAATCAGCAAAAGCAGAACTATCAGAAGCACTAGGGCAATGTGATGAATTGCGTCGTATGTCTGGAGTGTCTGATCTGGAGGGTTTTACTGCTGTTTCTGAACTTCCGGCGTCAACGTCAGAAATTTTGGAAGAAGTGTCTCGGGACTTATCCCTTTTGGTGGACTGTGCGGCTTCATGGTCGTCAAAAGAACGCCTTGCCATGATAAAGATTGTTTCCGGTCGTTGTCGGATCGTCAGTGAACAAAGGTTGCTGTCCAGTGATGAAAAGAGGATGGTTGGCAGTATTTTCGGCACGCTATCAGATCTGACTTCAAAGTATCGTCCGGGTTATATCGCCGCTATGGACAGGAGTGCGACGAGAGATTGGGATTCCTATGTTGAGGATGCCAAATTTGAGTTTTCAGAGGCGGTTACAGTGCGTGAAGCCATTGAGTTTGAAAAAATGGAACGGCGTGCGATAGCGGCAGAATCGCGTCGGAAAGATGTTATGCGGAAAGCGGAATCCGTAATATCTGTCTTGCGTGATTTGTTGCAGTGTGAGCGTTCGGATGAAAACAAAGAATGGATTCGTGATACTGTTCGGGTTTTACTGAAAGAAATAGGTATGGAACCCGACAACGAAGAACTTCTTGAACTTTTGTATGGCGAGGAAGAGTTGTTCAAGGAGGGAAATGTTTTTCGAGCATTACGTCGTCATTTGACTAAGAATAACGAAAGCGTCAAGCGGTCTGATGTTGCCCGTCTTTTTCCAAAAGCCTATGCGGCGCTTAAGGGTAAGAAGGTGATTATGGTCGGTGGTGTTGCGAGAGAAGATCGGCGTTCTAAGATTGAGAGCGTGTTCGAGATGGGCTACCTTGAGTGGGTAAGTGGTTGGCGCAATGAGCCTCGTACCCTCGAAGCGACCGCCCAAAAGGCAAAATCCGGAACTGTCGATTTCGTTTTCGAGTTGGCGAGTCTGTGTGGTCACAATGTTGAAGAGATTCTGAAGTCTGCTTGTCAGGGTTCGACTTGTCGGTTTGTACGTATCCCGCAGGGGTATGGCGTGAATCGTATCGCTCAGATGGTTGAACAGGTTGTGTGATGGTGCCTTGGATTCGTTACGCGATTGCGTTATAGCCGAGGTAAGTGTTGGCTTCGAGGGTGTGGTCTTTGTTATGGCGAACAAGAAAAAGGTGCTTTCTGTTTTAGGGGTAAGGTCATGAAGATTCGTTTGGGGTTTGTGTCCAATTCCAGCTCGTCGTCCTTTGTTGTCGCGTTGGACAAGAAGCCTTCGTCCATTGAAGAGCTTCGTGGTATGCTTTTTGTTGAAGGTGAAGAGCGGTTGAATCACCCGTATGACCGCTGTGTGTCGTTTGATGTTGACGACGTTGTTAGTGCTGTCTTTGCGTTCACCCATAAGGCTGCCAAGCGGAAGGACGTCGTCGATGCGATTGCATGTGGGTGGTTCGATGGCCACCCCGACATGTCGGATTTCCGCAAGGCAGACAAGACGTATGATTGGGATGCCTACGAGAAGGAAAAGGACAGGCGTGCCCTGAAGATTGCCAAGGAATTTATGGCGAGGAACAAGGGTAAGGTGTTTTTCACGATGTGTTTTGGTGACGAGGATGGTCTGTTTGGTTGCACGATGGAACATGGTGACGTGTTTCGGCTGGTTAAGCACCTTCGGATTAGCTGTCATTGATTTTTTCTGGCAGGGCAATTATGCCCGTAAGGAGGTTGTTGATGAGCGGCGATGTGTCCTTCTCAACGAAGGTGATTGACGGCGTACGGATTTGTGACGCGTCGGATGGCTCGTTTCACTATCGGTTTGACATCAAGAACGGCAACTTCATGCGTTGGGGCAAGACTCCGGCGGAAGACCCGGTGTGGTGTCCGGCGGGACCGGAAATCCTCGACCTCGAAATCAGTGTGAACGGATGTCCGAATAACTGCCGCTTCTGTTTGCCAGCGGGAGTTCCTGTGAATACTCCGTCTGGACTTGTGAATATTGAAGACCTACGAGTTGGAGACAAGGTTTTTGGATTCAACTTTGCAACAAGTTCTGTTCGTGAAGAAGTGGTAGAGCAGATTCACAATCGAGAATACGAAGGTCTTATGGTTGTTGTTGAGTTAGAAGATGGTCGTATTGTTGAGATGACAGAAGATCACATGGTTATGCTTGCTAGTGGCAATGAAGTTCGTGCTGGTGATTTGACTCCGGATGATGATGTTGTTCTTATGTAAATTTTATATCCTGTTTAACATGGAGGTTGTTATAAGTCCATGTGTAAACTAAAGGAGAATAAAATGTACATAGGTGTCGGAGAAGCTGCCAAGATATTGGGTAAATCCACCGATTTGGTTCGGTGGCTTGAAAAAACGGGGAAAATCAAATCTGTTCGTGTTGGAAAAAAGAACAACAGAAGGTTTCTTCTTTCTGATATTCAATCTCTTGCTCTTGAAAGAGCAAGCCCCGAATATGTAAAGCAAACGCTTCTTTGCCCCAATTGTAAAAACTTTGTTGCTGTCAAAATGGTAAAGAAGCGTCCAAATATAATGTTGGAAAGGATTGGTTCTAAACGGTGCCATGACTGCATCGAGAAACAAAAAAAGAACAACTCTTTAAGAATGTCCCGGATGAACCCAATGAAGCAAGAAGGGGTTGCTGAAAAGGTTAGCTCTACTCTAAAGAAAAAATATTCGGAAGGTGTTATTGCCGTTTGTCATTCCACTGAGACAAAAGAGAAGATAAAAGATGGTATAAATGCATTTTGGAATTCTGAAAAAGCAGAATCGGTAAAAATTAGATTTTTTGAAAGAATGTCTCAGAACAATCCTATGTCTATCCGTTCGATTGTTGAAAAGGTTCATTCTAAGTTAAAGGCAATGAGGGATAAAGGTGAATTTGTAACTCCAAAAGGAATAAATCACTGGCTATGGAAAGGAAATCGTGGATTTTATTCTTTTGTTCGTTCGCAGCTTTATCGCCCGTGGTCTCTTGAGGTGTTGAAGCGAGATGGGTTTTGTTGTTCGTCTTGTGGTAAAACACAATGCGAACTACATGTTCATCATGTAAGGCCGTTTCGTGATATTGTTAAGAAAGTATTGTTTGAAGAAAAGATAGATGCCAAAAATCTTGAAAAATTAAAAGATATTTGGCAGGATCTCTCCGATAAGGTATTGAGAGAACATAAGCTAGAAGACGGGGTTTCTGTTTGTGTTTATTGTCATGGGAAAATAGATTCCCGATACAGGAGATATAAAGGTGAAGATTAAGCATATCGTTAAGACACCATTCAAGGGGACTGTTTACGATATTGGTTGTAGTCCAGACCATGTTTTTTTTGCGAATGGTCTTCTTGTCCATAATTGCTACAAGGGGAACACGAATGCCCCGGCTGAGAACATGACGTTTGAAACGTTCAAGGCAATCTTCGACAAGATGCCGAAGACGCTGACGCAGATTGCGTTCGGCATTACTGGCATTCAGACGAATCCGGACTTTTTCAGGATGATGGAGTATTGCCGCGAACACGACGTGGTTCCGAACTTCACCATGTCAGGTATCGACCTTACCCCGGAGATTGCAGACCGCGTGGCGTCGCTTGCCGGTGCGGTTGCGGTGTCTGTATATCAGACTGACAAGAACGTTGGCTACGACGCCATCAAAATGCTGACAGACCGTGGCATGGAACAGGTCAACATTCACCTGATGGTGAGCGAGGAGACTTTTTCTTTCGTCAAAGAGGTTGTTGTTGACCGTATGTCCGACAAGCGTCTTGAGAAGATGCGGGCGATTGTGTTCCTTGGTGTAAAGCCGAAGGGTCGTGCACGTGGCTCCTATTCGCCGCTTGGTCGTGATAAGTTTTCGACGCTGGTTAAGTTCTGTCTTGGTGCCAATGTGCCGATTGGTTTTGATTCGTGCAGTGCACCGAAGTTTGAGAGCTTTCTTGATGGGTCGAACATGAACCCGGCGCTTAAGGAGCAGCTCCGTATGGTTGCGGAAAGCTGCGAGTCGACTCTGTTCAGTAGCTATGTTAACCAGAAGGGTGACTTCTATCCCTGCTCGTTCTGTGAGGGTGAGGGTGAGTGGGAGAACGGTGTTTCTGTGTTGGATGCGGAAGATTTCGGTGACGTGTGGCTTCACCCGCGTGTTGTGGCGTGGCGTGAGCGGTTGGTTGATTCGTCGTGTAATGGTTGCCGCAAATGTATTGTTTTTCCAGAGATTAACGTCTGAGTGGAGATTCAAAAGTGTTGACGCTTCTTGACTGTTTTTGCGGTGCCGGGATTGGTGCCGTTGGTGCAAAGGCTGCTGGCTTTCAAACCGTGTTTGCCTTTGATAACGACCCTGTTTCCGTTCGTGTGTTCAATAAAAACAACAACCCAGTTGCTTCCGTTTTGGATGCGAGGAAGTTGGATATTGCAAAGGACTTGCCGTCAACGGATGGGATTATGGCAGGCTTCCCGTGTAACTCCTTCTCGACAAGCGGTAAGCGGCTCGGAGTGAACGACTCCAAGTATGGAAAGCTTGGGTATATTATGCTGGACATTATCAGCCAGAAGTCACCGAAGTTCTTCCTCCTTGAAAACGTGAAGGGGCTGGCTTCAAGCTCGCACAAGGAATTCTTCGACGAACTCAAAAAGAAGCTCGTTGGGTTCGGTTACAACGTATATGCGGGGCTTCTGAACGCGGCAGACTATGGGGTTCCGCAGAAGCGCGAGCGTGTTTTCATTGTCGGTATCAAACCTGACTTGGATAAGGGCTTTGAGTTTCCCAAGAAAGCTCCCAACAAGGTCTCAATCCGTCAAGCGTTGGCTGGGTTGCCGTGCACGCCAGATGGGGTTAATAACCATTATGGGTTCGAACTCAGAAACGACGAGAAGCCGTTCGCCCACAAGATTCCTGACGGCGGCAACTGGAAAGACCTTCCTGAAGCTGACCAAAAGGCGTTCATGAAGAAGTCGTTCTTTTCGTCTGGCGGGAAGACAACGTATTTGCGAAAGGTCGACCCCGAAGAGCCAGCGTTCACAGTGATGGCTCACGTTATGGGGAAACACAGCGTTCAGTTGTATGGAAACAGAAGGTTCACCATCCGCGAGAGTTTGCGGATTCAGACCGCGCCGGATTGGTTTTCGTTCGATGACGACATTCCGGTTCAGAAGCAGTATGCTTGCTGCGGTGGTGGGATTCCTTCGCTTTTGGCGAGGCAAATTTTTGAATGCATTCGTCTTGCGTTAAAATGAGGAGCGGTTTAAGTAGTATAATTCGTCAAATGATACTTGTTTTTTATGGATGAGTGGAGGAACTTTCATGAAGGTTCGTTTTGGATTTGTGAGTAACAGCTCAAGTACGAGTTTCTGCATCGTTGGTATAGGAGACGATATCTCCGTCAAGGACATTTTCAAACATGTCGTCGAGAAGGAGAACATTCCACTCGAAGAAGCCTACGACATGTTTGGTTGTGGTACTGAGGAAATTGGTGGTTTGGTTTTCACAGGTCACCCGGCGTACGACTGCACCTCTTGGGAGGATTTTCTTGCAAACTCCGACCTCGACTATGTTGGGGTTGATGCTGAAAAAATCCTCGAATCCGCCTCCATCTCCCAAGCACGCCAGAAGGTTCGCGCCATCTTTGCGGAAATTGGTGTTGACGTGCCCGAGAAGAGCATTGGTCTCCACTACGGCGAGGCGTCAAACTAATGAAAAGAATTAAGTGTACTTGGTGCGGGAAAGCGGTGTCGTCACCGGTGCCTGATGATGTGGTGATTCGGGCTGTCATTGAATGCCCGGAGTGTGTCCTGAAGCGGAAAGCGAATAATCCGCCGGGCGATATCAACGAAAGGAAGGATGATGAAGGTTCGTCAGGGTTTTGTAAGCAATAGCTCGTCAACGTCGTTTCTGATTGGAACGACGGAGCCGATTTCGTTTGAGTTTCTATGTCGTGTGATGCGCGTCGAGGAGAGTCCTGCCAAAAAGATTCTGGAGTCTCTCGCCCGATATGTTTCCAAACACGTGAAGCAGCTTGACGCGAAGAAGTGGTGTGATGACCATTACTCGGAATCGGTCCCGCCGGTGTTCACACGGATGGCTGCGGGTTTTCCGAACCTCTATTCCCTTAGCGTGTCAAATTGTGATGATGGTGAGGGCAATTTCCTGTATGAAGTTTTTCAGGAAGAGGTGGACGTTATCAAGTCGGCGGAAATCGAGATGTCGATGCCGTATGGGGATTGAATTATGAAGGCTCGTTTTGGGTTTGTGTCCAACAGCTCGTCGTGCTCGTTCGTCTTGGATGTCTCCGGGCTTCGGAAAAGCCAGAAGAACAAGATTCTCCACCACGAGGAGTTTGCAGAAAACATAGGCTGGGATGGCGCGTGTCGTGGTTGGGGGTGGGAAATCAAAGAGGATGGCGACAAGTGGTTTTGCAATACCTCGCTTGACAATTTCGATCTTGTTCGGTGGATTGTCGAGGTTGTTGGTTTGTCGCCTGACCGCATGTCTGACATGCAGGAAGGACATTGGTAAAAACACGACTCGGTTTTGTATCCAACAGATCGTCCTGACTAGATTCGAGCGGATAATTGTTCCGAGTTTTTAGTCCTCGATGCGATAGTGTCACATTAGTATTCTTTTTGCCGAGAGGATGAAGCTATGCCGATGGAAATTCAGTCCCTGTCGATTTGTGTTCCCACCCCGCGTTGTGTAAACAACTGCAAGTTCTGCGTCTCCAAGATGGGCGATAACGCCTATCCCAACCAAATCGAAAAGAACAAACGGTTCAGCGACCTGTATCGGCGCGACTTCATCCGCCGTTTACAATTTGCACGAGACAACGGGTGTAATACGGTTATTCTGACCGGGGACGGTGAGCCGCTGTCCAATGTCGACTTTCTCGACAAGTTTTCCGAATGGAACGAGAAGCTGACCTCGCCGTTCCAATGGGTCGAGGTCCAGACATCGGGCGTCCTGCTGGACGAAGAGATGCTTCGTCACCTTCGGAATATGGTGGGCGTGTCGACCATCGCCCTGAGCCTGTCGAACATTTTCAATTCCGAAAGCAATCACGAAATGAACCAGACGCCCGAGAAGCTTCGGTTCGACATCGACCACCTGTGTTCGGAAATCAAGCGGTACGATTTCAACCTGCGCCTATCTCTCAACATGACGGACGTTTATAGCAGTTTGACACTGTGGGAGATTTTCAGCCGTGCGAAGATTCTCGGAGCAGACCAAATCACCTTCCGCGTGCTTTATGAGTCTGGCACCGGAACGGAAGAAGACAAGTGGATTAAGAAACACCGCTGCAACCCGTACAAGATTGAGCAGATTAGCAGGTTCATCAAGAAAAACGGGCGCGAGTTGGAGGTTCTTCCGTTCGGCGCGACACGGTATTCTGTGGATGGGATGTCGGTGGTGCTGGATGGCGACTGCATGTCCGGCGCGGTGAAGCCGACGATTCGGTATCTGGTTCTTCGCCCCGACTGCAAGCTGTATACGAAGTGGGACGACAAGGGAAGCAAGGTGTTTTGATGGCGATTGCAGACCATTATCCAGTAGGGATGTCGTTTTGTGACGAAGCCGGGCTTAACGGGAATTGTGGGGTCAAGTGTTCGCGTTTTCTTGAGGGTGAGTGCCCAATCGAGACGGATGTTACAGAAGATATCACGGACGAGGTTTATGGTGAGATTGTCTATGATATAACAGATGATTGTCTTTGTGATAGAATCGAAAAGATTATTTTAAATGGATTTGACAAGAATTCTATCCAGAAAAAATAGTTCTCTCCGATGTTTTCTTGTTAGGAGGCAACTTTTGCCCCTTAAAACGAGAGGAGATAACTATGAATCGCTTTGTTTTGTTCTTGCTGGTGCTGTCTGTCTCGTTCGTTGTCTATGCCGGTGAAGACGAACATGCCTACGACCATGTCTATTTGAAAAACGGCTCAACCATTGAGGCGGATGTCGTTTGGGTAAGCTTCAGCCCTAAGAAGAATACCGACGAAACGACACAGACAGAAACGACATTCGTGCATCCGCCCAAAAGAAGCATCATCTACATTGACAAGAGCGGTGTCGGACATACCGTGTCGACTGATGATGTCGATGAAATCCAGTTCGATGTCGGTCTTGCGAATAAAACATGGTCGCATGGATACTGTGTTATCAATGGTAGCGTAAAGCTCGTATTGGCTCGCGTAACACGCGTCAAAGACGAAATCGTTTATGGTGAAGACCATAAAGGCGTTAGCTTCGAAAGCAACGCTTGTCGTATGTGTCTATTCAACGCCAAGTATCGTTCCGTGAAAATCACAAAAACTCCTCCCCCCGAACTTAGGTGGATTGGTGCTGTTAGTGTTTATTGGTGGTTGTCTGAATACGCCGGTTATACGACTACACGTGAAAACCTGATTCAAGTTCTCGGAGGATATAAAAGTGCCAGTCCTGAGCTTTATACTGGACTCACGGAAGAAGCGAAGAACAAACTAGACGAACACTTCAAGACGAAGGGCATAACGTTTTCGCGTCGTCCTATCCCGAGAACTATTGAAGATGTCTTTGCCACGTATCTGTTGATGGTTCGGAGTGTTGAGCGTGGGATGCCCTGTGAGTTTCCGGTTGTAGTTCGAACCCAAGATGGAACCCGTATTCTTATGTCCCGTGTTATGTGGGGTTATCAAGATGGTGGGAATAGTCTATTTTCGAACATGTTAAATGTAAAAGGAGCATATGCAAAAACATCATTTCCTGTGATATTCACGACTGCTCAGCCGGGGGAATGGAAGTTTTATCCGCATGTGATTTCCAGCGTCATGAAGGACGGTGTTGAGGTTATTGGTGATGTTGTGTGTGATGACGATGAGACGCTCAGTTCGGAACCATTTCTTCCTGTAGCGGGTGACACAGGTATAACGGGCGACAGTGGTGTTACGGGTGACACAGGTGTGACGGGTGACAGTGGTGTTACGGTGTCGCCGGTATCGCAAAAGTCTCCTGTGTCTCAGGTATCTCAAAAGTCTCAAGTTGCTGATGCTCAAAAGCCTCAAGTTACCGATGCTCAAAAGCCAAGTATTATCAAGCCGAAGATTGGTCCGTATTCCGGCAGGGATAAGGGTGTTATGGTTTCCGGGAAATACGGTGACCCAGTCACCTTTGACAAGTATGAAAAAGGGCATGCTAGAGGTGGTATTGGGAGGAGTTACAGCCTTCGTATCGTTGCCGAGGTGCCGAAGGAGGTCAAGGTTGGTGATAAGCCGAATCCGTACAAGAAGTATCACGTGACGAATTCGAAGTCGAATGACAAGGTTGACAAGATGGATGTGAAGTTCAACCGGGAGCACATCAAGTTTATTGAGGATTGGAATGCCGGTGAAGAGATGCCCAAGACTTTTGAATGGCTTGAATCCAGTTGGCGTCAGCAGCGTCAGATTGAGGAGAACGAAAGGCAGCGTGATAATGCTCGCCGGGAAGCTGAGCGTAGGGCTGCTTTAAGGAATGCGAATTCCAAGAGGGATGCGCTAAAGAACAAATATCTCGGCCAGAACAAGTGAAAAAAATCAGTAAAACCGCCCACTTTATCCCAGTGGGCGGTTTTTTTGTTTCCATTGTCTCTATGTTGTCCTTCTGTTATAATTCCCCAAAATTTTATTATTTGCGTGTTTATAGAAGGAGGTTCCCTATGTGGAATGACTCTGGATGGGGTGTTTATATTGTCAGGTGTTGTGATGGCACCCTATATTGTGGCGCGACGAACAATGTGGAAAAGAGAGTCAAGGTGCATAATAGTGGTCGGGGGGCGAAATACACCTCGAAACGTTGCCCTGTTGTTTTGGTTGCTTGGACTGGTGGTATATTACTGAAGGGTGAGGCGTTACGTTTTGAGCGGCATGTGAAGCGGATGAGGCGAGAAGAAAAGATTAGGGCTGTTCTTTTGAAAAGGGGGTGAGTTGATGCCTGTTGTCCATCTGAATACCAAGGCGGTTGAGTCGGCATTTGCCCTGAAAGCCCGTGAGTTTGCCAAAGATGCGGTAAATATTTTTTGGATGAGAGATTTAAAGTTCCCTGATGTTGATGGCACGAATAAAGGGTTGCCATTTGTTCCTGACGAGTTTGAGATTTCACAGTTTTGTGAGGGTCTCGGCGTGACCCTTTGTCGGAATTTCGAACTTTCCTTTGAGACGGAATCAAATATGCTTTATGCTGCGTTGTCATCGGGGTGTGTAACTGCCTATATACGAGTTGCGCCTTTGAATGCAGATGAGAAAGATTCGCCGGTGGTTGTTGATATGGGTTTTCTGGTTTCGGTTTCCCCTCCGACCCTGATGCCGGTTGAGGCGTTTTCCCCTATGCCCTCGAATGAGTCCTAAGCTTGTATAATACTGAGGGGGCGTTTGTTCGAATGCAAGTTGAAGGGTTTCAGATGGAAGAGCAAGTCGAGTCATCCGTTGATAAAGTCCGCAGGGCGGAACACAAGCGCATGGTGGACATCCTATGGAGGGATAAGTCCATCTTTGCGTCCGCGTTGAACCTAGACGCCGAGAAACTGTGGTTTCGTGGTAAGGAGTTTATGTTCAACAAGGAGACGGGCGAAAAAGCGGATATGGTTTTTCAAGACCATTGGGACGCCTATCGAGGCGATGATAACGCGACGTGTTTTGTTGTGGAGTTGAAGTCCGAACAAGTTGACCATGAGGTTCTTGGGCAGCTAAAGAAAGCCGTTGACGCGATGGATCGTTTGGGTAAGTCGACAAAGCATTGGGGTAGGACTGTTGGTGTCGCCGTTGGAAAAAAGTTTACTGCGTCAGGTCTTGAGTTGCTGGCGTCGGGTCCGTATTTTTGTTTTGAGTGGGTTGAGGTTGAAACGAGGGTGTCTCTGGTTCCGACAGGACCGTTGTTTGCCCCGTTGTGTGGGGTTGTTAAAAAGGAAGAGATTGTAAGAAAAGCGAGGAGAAAAGGCGGTCCGGTACGATGGTCTGATGCGTAGTTGGATGGCTTGGCCGTTTGTGGCTGAAAGGAAAAGTATGTCAAACCAAAAGGTCTGCCCGTATTGCGGGAAACAGATGTCTAGTTACGTTCGAGTGTGCCCTGATTGCAAAAAGATTGTTATAGGCGGAGATTCGTCTTTTGTCGGTTTTGACAGGAAGAAAGATGGCAAATAACTATCTCAGTTACTCTGCGATGTTGTTTGATTCGGACGACGAGGTTTTGTCGCCAGAAGAAGTTGCGTTTTTTGAGGCTGTTTTGGATAACCAGAAGTCCGAAGACTTCGATGGAGAGCCGATTTGTTTGGAGATTAAAAAAGACAGATCAGGGAACCAGTGCAACGTTTGGTTCAATGGTGAAGAGAGCGGAAATATCGAAGGTGTTGCCAATTTGGTAGAGGAGTTTATCGGAAGGTTTCCGGCGCGTTCCGGGCTTATTTTTCACTTGGCGTGGGCGACGTGGTGCGACAAACCACGCGTTGATGAGTTTGCGGGCGGTGCTGTCGTCGTGTCGTCGTCCGGTCAGCGGTGGATGAGTTCGGATGAGTTTTTGCATAAGGTTCGTGAGGAAATCGAAAGTGGAAGACTGTTGGATAAGGCGGAGCGTGAGAGGGAGATTCCACCGTTATCTGTTTCGAAAGAAGCCCATATTGTTTGGCGAGAGAGGGATGGAGAATGGCGTTCAAAAGTTTTGGTACATCCGCCGTGCGCGGAGGGGAAGTTGGATGCGGAGTCGGTGGGGGCGGTGGGGGCAGCTATCGTATTCGGAGGGAGTTCCGGGGGGTAGCGTCTGACGCCATGCGTTATGGCTGGGTTTTTGTTGTCGTCCTTGTGTTTTGCCTGTGTCTCGTTTCTGCCGGTGAGGCGTGGCAGCCACCGATGATGTCTGTGACGGTGCCGACCTGTTCGTCTGTTTCCGTCGCACCTGTGGCATTGTCCGAAACGGAAGTCGTGATGCCTGAAGAGGTTTGTCTGCCAGAACCGCAGGTTTTGGTTAAGCCTGAACCTGTTGCTGTTGCCCGCCCGGCGAGTCCTGTTGTGGAACGCCCGTATCGTATCGTCCGGGCAAAGGTGACGGCGTATTGTCCGTGTGCCCGTTGTTGTGGACGTAATTCGCCGGGCATTACGTCGACGAATACTTCGGCGTGGAGGCGTGGTCTGGCGGTTGACCCGAGGGCTATTTCGTATGGCACAAAAATCGAAATCGCCGGTTACGGCATTGCGTCGGCGGATGACACTGGCGGTGCGATGCGTCGCAGTTATCGTCGTGGGATTGTGCAGATTGACGTGCGGATGAAGAATCACAGTGCGGCGCAGGAGTGGGGTGTTCGTTGGATGAATGTCAAGGTGTTTTCAAAGTAAAGGAGTTCTTCTGTGGGAACGCGAAACCTAACAGCAGTATTTGTTGGTGGAAAATACACGATTGCGAAATACTGTCAATGGGATGGCTATCCGAACGGTCAGGGTGTTGATTTGCTTCGGTTCCTTCGTGACGAGGCGGAGCCAACCTTCGCGTCAAAGTGTGCGGATGCCCGTATTGCCACGAAGGAGGAAATCGTAGCCGCGTATACGTCGTGTGGAGCGGCTCCGAACTCTGACCTTGTCTCTTTTGAAGTCTCCGATAAGGTTTTTGATTTGTTCCCGAACCTTCATCGCGATATGGGTGGTGCCGATGCTCTTCGGTTTGTGCAGGAAAACGCGCCCGGCGTTGCGTTTCCGTTTTCCCTTGGGTTCGCGGCGGATTCGCTGTTTTGCGAGTGGGCGTATGTTGTTGATTTCGACAAGGGAACGTTTGAGGTGTACGAGGGGTTCAACAAAGAACCGCTTGACGAGAGCGAACGTTTCGCCAATGTCGATGGTGCGGAGAAGTCGAATAAGGAATACTACCCAGTTCGTTTGTCCGCGACGTTTTCGCTCTCCGACCTGCCGTCCGACGAGGTTTTTTTGAAGACGTTTGCAAAGGAAGATGAATGCGATGAATGACCGCTTGGTGTTTCTCGTTATGGAGCCGCTGGATGGTGGTCAGAAGACCGTCACAAGCGTGCAAGGACCGAACGAGGAAGAAGTGTTCGAGAACCTCCGTATGTCGCCGTCAGGGCGTCCATATCGCGCCACAATGGTCGTTCTGACGTATTCTGACGCCGGGGTGTCGTCGAAGGCAATGGTGAAGGTGTTGCCGGAGAAGCCGGTTGGCGATTCCGCTGTTCGGCTTGGTTCGGGTTCTTTGCCAGATTTGCCAGTATGACCCGATAGTATGCCAGCGGGGTGGCTACTGTCGGGCAGTCCACGGTCCAGAGGTACGCCGAATTCTCATTGTTTTCGGTGTGTGGATTTTTTTGTTTTTCTGCCATTTTTTTCAATCCTGCACGATAGTCCTTTGTAAGCCCAAAGGAGAGAGAAAAAATGGCATTCAGCGTAAACGCACAAGAAGTTGGTTACACGTCAGCCGCCCGGTTCATCGCATCTGACCGCGACACGCGGGTCATGTTTGACGCGGTTGGCTGTGCACCGCACGCCGAAGGCTTGCTGGAAGGCGACACGGTTCACACTCTTCACCTTGGCGTTTGCCCCGTCCTCCCATCGGACACCGATAATCTGCTTCTGACCACGGCTTGCTGGCACGAAGCCCTTCACATTCGCCATTCGTGCGGGCTTCGCAAGGAAGAGTTCCCGCAGGGTTCCCTGCACACGATTATGAACAGCCTCGAAGACAACCGCATCGAACGCTACGGCGCGGAAGAGTATGCCGGTGTTGGACCGATGATGCTTGAGTCGTCGATTTACTACAACAAGAAGATTGGCGCACAGATTAGCACCGGCGAGGTTGACGCCCCATTGTGGGAAGCGGTTTGCGCGATGGATATGATGGAGCGTGGTTTGGTTCCGTCGTGGGTGCTGACCCCGAAGGCTCAGAAATACGTCGATGCGGCGTATGAGCTGTATGTCCAGATTCGCAAGATTTCTAAGGCTGACGGGATTCGTGCGGTTTTGGCGCTTGCGAAGGAAATCCACAAGAAGCTGGTTGAGGTCAACAAGGACATCGAAAAGGAATCCAAGCCCGAGCCGAAGAAGGAAAAGTCAGATAAGAAGGAAGGCGAAGACGAAGGTGAAGGTGAAGGCGAAGGCGAAGGCGAAGGCGAGGAAAGCGGGAAGCCCAGCGCCGCCGGTGATATTGAATCCGAGGAGGAAGAATCCAAGGGTGCCGGTTCGTCCGATGATTCTGAGGAGTCGGAAGAAGACGAAGAAAAGTCATCCGGCTTAGAAGCCGAAAATACCGAAGACGGCGAAGACGAGTCTGATGGTTCCGACAAGACGTCCGAGGAAGCCGAAGACAAAGCCGCCGAGGAAGCCGAAGACAAAGCTGCCGAGGAAGCCGAAGACAAAGCTGCCGAGGAAGCTGCCAAGGCGAAGATGGACGAAGAGGTGAAGGGTGGCAAGGACAAGAAAGATACAATCTGCGAAGATGTCCAGAAGAAGGTTGATGCCCTGCCAGCCGCCGAACGCCAGTATATTCCCGACCGTTGCAACGACCGCATCGAAATCATCGAAAAGCGTTCCGGTGACGACGAGCTGTATCGTGAGGGCTTGAAGCAGGTGTCCGGCAAGGTTGCCGTGATGGGTTCTGTCATCGAACAGGCGCTTCGGGCTATGGCGAAGAAGAAGATTCGCCCGAACCGCGAAGCTGGGATGCTGGACGAAAACAACCTCGTTGCCGCCGCCCGTGGGCTGACCAAGGCTGTGTTCAAAGACGAGGTTGACGGTTCCAAACTGAACACGGTTGTGTCGTTCGTGATTGATGAGTCTGGTTCGATGTGCTATGAAGACCGCGTTAACCAGACCCGCCTGATGGTTATGGCTCTCGGTGAGGTTCTGTCGCGGTTCGGCATTCCGTTTGAGGTTCTCGGCTCGACGACCACGGAAGAATACAATAAAGCCCTTTATAACGCGAGTGGCTTTACTCGGACGAACCCGCTGTGGATGCGTGTTTACAAGGGGTTCAGTGAGTCGTGGGTTGCCGCCCGTGGCAAGGTTATGCAGACGGCTGCCCGGAACAACAACATTGACGGCGAGTGGGTTGAGTTTGCCGGTCGTCGGATTGCGAAGCGCAAGGAGCGTCGGAAGATTGTGTTCAGCCTGTCGGATGGTTGTCCTGTCTCCGGTCACGGCGCAGACATCGACCGTGGAGCGATGCGGAAGAACATCATCCGCACCTGCGAGCGCCTCCGTAAGTCCGGCATCGAGGTTTACGGCTTCGGTATCAGAACCGATGAACCCAAAGCCCTGTATGGCGAAAAGTTCTTTGTCGGTCTTGATAGTGTCGAGAAGATGGGCGAGAAGTTTTTCCGCGAGTTTGCCGCCATTCTGACCAACGGAGCGATTCGGGTTTGAGTGTCAGAATTTCCCGTGTTGCCCGATAGTTGTGTGTAGGATTTCAAAGGAGGAGCCGTTCGATGAGTGTGTTAATGGCTGCACACAATTACCGAGTTGGTCACGACAAGGTTTACATTGTCGGTGTTGTTCCGTTGCCGGGAGGCAAATTTGGTGTTGTTGCACGGTGGGGGAAGAACGCGGGGTCGTTGCCGTCGTCAAACGAGAAACAATACCACGAGTGCAATACCCTCGCGGAAGCTGGAAGCCGGGTTGTTTCGATTATCAACAAGAAAATCGGATCGGGTTATGTTAACATCGAATCGGCGGAGTATGCGCCAAGGGGTACGCGCTTTACAATGGTGGAAGCCCGCCGCCAGTTCGGAAAGAAGCTTGCCGACGAGTTTGTTGCGCAGCCGGATGACACTGTTCCCACGACAAAAGCGGCAAAGCCTGTTGCCGCCCAAAAAGATGTTCCGTCGCAGTCCAAGAGTGGTTTTCATATCCCGAACGATATTGAGGTTCTTGTTGTTTGTGTTGACCCCGTTGGCTCGTGTCGTGACGGGATGGATGTCCGCGATGGTTTCGACAAAGACGACGAGTATGTTGCCAAGGCGTCACCACTGGGCGATAAGTTCGTGCAGGTGTTTGACCGTTTTGGAAAGCCTCGTTCGGTTCCGCAGGAGCAGTTCAAGTTTGTTGCGGCTGTCGAGTGAAAATGGGGAAAGGTTTCCTCGATGAACTTTGCTAGGTTTACGGCACCAGAGCCAGATTCGGAACACCTGTTCTTGCCGGGGAAAACATACATTCTCGACAATGTTGTTCGTGGTGTGGAGATTGGCGATAATGCTGCCATCCTTGTCGGAGGTCGTCGCGTCGAGGTTGGTTTTTCCGACAAGCGGTTTCGGTTTTCTGCCGAGTCGTATGCCGTTTGGCTTGGCTCCGGACCGCGTCTTGGCGATACGCCGGGCACGGTCGTCCTCGTGGACGGTGTTGATGAGGATGGGTTGTATGTTGCCGGGAAGGGTTTTGTTCAGGCGAAGAACCTTCTTCTTGTTGACCGTTTGATTTTGTTGCCCGGTGTGTGGGTGATGGATAGGTATAATGAGAAGTGGTCACGGATTGTCGTCGTGGATAGTTCCGACGCCATATCGGTGACAATCAATACGGCGAAAAGGCGTCCATTGTCTGAATTTGTGTTCCCCGTTTGTGGGGGTAGAATTCTTGATGTTCCCCGAGTTGTATGCCAAGATGCGTTCCTTGCGGAAGAAGGTCTTGAGGAGGGCAAGTTGTATCCTCTTGAGCAGGGTTGGCCGGGCGGCGCGGGGACGGTTGTTGTAACGGTGGAAGATTCACATGAAAAAGCTCTCGCGAACAGATTTTTGTGGGAAAATTGCAAAAAATCACACGAAGCATAGCCAGAAAATCTCAGGCTCCCCGATAGTCCTCTGTTGCGATAAAACCCCCAAGGAGGATTGAGATGCCTATTAGCGACGCGGAAGTCAACGAACTCTACGAAAAAATCAACACGCTTCTCGGAGATTCCGATGAGGTAGAAATCAGCGACGCCGGTGTTATCGAGAAGCTTGGCGGACTGATGAAGCGTCGTCTTGCCGAGAAGGGCATCGTGGTAAAGGGTCTGGACAAGGACAAGGGTGTTGTGCGGTTTTCCCGCACGTCGATGACGACCAAGTCCCACGCGAGTCCCGTGTCGAAGATGTCTGTTGCCGAAACGACTGTTCCGGCGGACGCCGCCGATATGACGAAGCACAGTCTGTATCTTCCGCCCAACTACAAGCGCATCAAGTCCCTGTTGGAAGACAATGTTCCGGCTGTGCCGTTCTTTATTGGCCCGGCTGGTTGTGCCAAGACGACAATCGCCGAGCACCTGTCGAAGGAACTTGGTCTGAAATACTTCGGGTTCTCGTGCACCCCGCAGACCCAAATCGTCCACATGATGGGTAAGACCGAGTTGGTAACGGATAAGGCGTCCGGTCAGTCGGTCACCAAGTTCGTGATGGGCTCCGTCCTTCAGGCGGCGACGTGCGGGTTGGACGAGGAAGGCAATGAGGTTGGTTCCGCAGGTCTCCTGTGTCTCGACGAGTTCGGTTCGCTGGATGAAGGCACTGCCCTGTTGTTCAATGGGTTCTGGACGGAAGAAGCACGCCGGAAGATTACGTACGAGGGAAAGACATACCACTGCCACTCGAAGTTCCGCGTGGTTCTGACCGGCAACAACGCTGGGCGCGGCAACAACTCCATGACCCAGTCGGTCTATACCGCCCAGTCGACCATGAAGGACGCGTCGACCCTCGACCGTATCTATCCGTTCCGCTTCGGGTATATGGTTGACGCGGAGCAGAAGATTATGCTTCAGCGTACCCACGATGACGACTTTGTTGCCAAGATGACCCAGTTCGCGGCGAACATCCGCAGCGCAATCAAATCGGGCGAGTGCCAGACGCCGTTCACGACCCGTACGTTGGTCAAGGTTGCGAATGCGTACCGCGTGTGGGGTGATATCGGTTACGCTATCCGCAACGCGGTTTACGACGGTCTGGCGTCTGAACAGGAACGCGCCGTGTATGCGACAGCTTCACAGACCTGCCTCGGCATCGACCTTGCCAAGAAGGCGAACGATGGTGGGAAAATCGAGTACATGGACTAAGGAGGGGAACCAGTGGATGATAAATTTTTGAAAGGCGTTGTCAAGTTTCGAGAAGACGTGAAGCGGCTTTTCAACATGACGCGTCGAGATATCCTTGAGTATGTTCTTGTTCCATATGGTCTCATTTCTGTTGATGTTATTGCGTTTGATTATGAGCTGCATAAGCGGCATGGCGACTACGAAAAAGACGGCATGTCCATGATGGCTGTTGTCCGTAAGGAATACGGCGAGGAGGCTGCAAAATGGCTGAAGGATAACGTGGAGACAAACCAGTCGTGAATTGTTGCCCAGCATGATTGCCTATTGTTACCAGTGTGGCGATAAGGTTGGTCGTATCTGTGATGGTGTGTTTGTTCCGAAAAAAACCAAAAACTCTTGACTGGAGGCATCAACATGCGATATGCTGTGAAGTGGCAAGATGGCGACGTTGTCCGTTATGGCGTTGTATATGACAAGGCTGTCAATGGAGTTGTTACTGTGTATGATGCCGTATTGCCCGTTTCCTATGAGGTCCGTGAATCCATCCTTGTGGATATCGAGATGAAGATGGGTCGGTACGATTTCAAGACTGGTGAGTGGAGTGGGCAGGACGAGTTCCACGCCTTTATTACCAGTGAACACAAAAAGGCTGTCGAGTTGTCTGATTCGCTTCCCGAAGGGGTGTTTGTTGGGAAGGCGTTCTCGGTTGGTGTTGGTGACGGCTCGGCGTGGTATGTTGTCACCAAGGTTGGCAAGCGGAAGTGTTCGGTGGAATGGCGTGGGTTTTGCCCCGACCGTTACTTCGCGCCTGTTTTGGGGAGTGGCGGCTCGTTTGCGATTTCTTCAATCCGTCCGATGATTCGGAGCTTTTCGTTGACCCCTTTCCGTTGAGGTGACTATGTTTGTAAACCGCTATCAGATTTACGAAATGAAAGGTCGTCGTGTTCGTGCGATGATTCCACCGCGTTTCGGCGGAGGCGATGTCACCGGAGACGTTGTCAATGTTTACCGGGATGTTGCCAAGAAAACCATTTCCATCAAGTTCTCCGAACAAGAGTTGGTTTTCCGTGAACCGACCGATGTCGTGTGTGATGGTAACATGGTCTCATTCGTTTACAAAGAGAGTGTCGAAAGCGTTGAGCAGGATGGAGAACTCGTAGAAGCAGAGCCAGTTGTCGTGGCTGTTGTTTCTTTTGAAATTTTGACATGAATTCTTCAGGATTTTTTCTTTCGGCGGACGATGGTGTATTGTGCGGGAAATAGTTCCCGCCGCCAAAGGAGAAAAGACCATGATTGCCGACCTGATGAATGCCGTCGAAAAGTTCCGCGCCACCCCCGCCCCCGTGTTCGGTGGTCTCGTCGCTTGGGACCTCCCCGTTGCCGGTGAAAAGACCCTGATTGATATTCGTGAAGCCCTTGTGCGTGTCGGTCTGTCGTCCGAAATGATGCCGGAACGAAGCCACCGCGAGACGATGTCACTCGCCATCGAACTCTTCGAAGCCAAGCATGACAATTCCATGCTCGTCCGCAAAATCCGCGATGACGCCTCCAGCATCGTCTACGGTGTGGTCGACGAGAAGAAGGACAAGGCGAACGACAAGCTGCGTTACAGCCAGAAGACCACCATCAACATGAATAAGGACACCGGTCACCTGATTGGAGAAGGACCGCACTTCGACGAGTTCGTCGACCAGTTCCGCTGGGTTCAGACCCATGCCCTACCCGTCGACCTCCAGAAGATTATGCGTCAGGTCGTCTACATGGTTCGTGGTATCGCCTATCGTCACGGCGGCGGCACCTACTTCTATGCCGCGAGCGACAAGAATGTCGCGCTGGTATCGGCGGCGGTGGAGTTTGTTCGGTTGCTCGGGCTGACCCCGTCCCACGTCAGCAACGTCCCACTGAGCGGTGGACCGATTCAGAAGGCGGAAATCTTCCACGTTGCCAAGGAAGAAATCAAGAAGCAAATCGAAGGCATCCGCAAGGCGGCGGATAACGTCACGAAGCGGGCTTCGAGCCTGTCGAACCACGAGGGGCAGCTCAAGGATGTTGAAGAGCTGATGGAATACTACATGACGCTGACCTCGATGGAAGAGACCGAGGAAAATCGCGAAGCGGAAGCCAAGGCACTCCGCGAGATGATTTCCGAGACCGAACTCTTCATCTCCAAGAAGATGGCTGAGGTCGAAAGCCTTCGCAAGACCGCGTAATTCAGGCGATTCTGAATACGGTGGCAAACAGGGACGAAAACTCGTCCCTGTTTTTTTGTAAATATATATTGACAAAGGATGCTGCGTTGATATATTGTAAAATTGAGCGTATCCTTTTATAAGGGGTTATTGTTGTGTCTGATAGGTTGTTGTCGGAAGTGAAAAAAAGACTGTTGCAGGACGACGTCATAGTTGTTGTGGTGTCGCCCTCCGGTCGTATTGTGGATGTGAAAGCTGACCAACCACTACCGCGCATACCGCGTGGTGGTCGTTTGTTTTCGTTGTTGCTTGGTTCCGGCAAAGTTGTCGAGGCTGACTTGTCCCTTTAGTCGCCTGTTTGTTGTCGTGTATGAATCGCCCTCGGAATTTTCCCGAGGGTTTTTCGTTTGTGTGTATAATCCTATGATTGGCTTTTTTGGGAGTTTGATTGATGGAAGACATCGTTGCGGTGATAAGTGCCCGGCGCAAAGAGCTGGAGCGAAAGAAAAATGAGAACAACCTGATTCAGCGTCAGGTTGACGACAGGCATGTGAAAATGAAGGCGTCCGCCGCAGACCTCCTCTTGGGTCAGGAAGCCCTACAATTCCTTGAGGACGTCGCAAACAGTCGCAGGGGTGCAATGCGCGGGCGTATTGAGCAAATCGTATCAGAAGCCCTGAGGTTGGTTTACAGCCCGAATTTTGGCGTTGAACTGACCTATGACGTCAAGAACAATCGAAGCTTCATGGATGTCCGTGTTGTTATCCAAACCGATATTGGTGAGGTGAAGCGTACTATGGAGGGGTTCGGTGGTGGGGTGTCTGACACTATTTCCATTCCGCTGCGGTTGCTCGTTTTGCTTGGAAGCCGGAAAACGGACTTGATTTGTGTGTTGGATGAGGCGTATAAACATGCAGGTCTTGACCAGATTGAAAACATTGCCCAGTTTCTTTCTGAAGTCTCTCGTATGCTTGGGGTTCAAATAGTCCTTTGCAGTCATCATGAAGCTATGTATGGGTACGCGGACAAGACGTTTGATGTGAAGTTTGATGGTTCGAAATCTGTTGTTTCTCCAATGGAGTAGTCAGTTTTTTCGTTTTCCCCCGATGTTGTGTTAGGAGGAAAACCCATGACGACCTGTGTTCAAACGAAAAAAAAGGCAAAAAAGGCTCCGACAATAAGTCTGCACGTGAAATCCGTTCGTCGCGTCCGTCCGACCTTCTCCATTCCGAACAAATGGGGTTCTATGACCTCCTTGATTCATTGGGGCGAGAAGGAATGATAAATCAGGGATGCAAGGATGTCGTCTGACGTTGTTGTGTGTCTGGATGTGTCACGCGTGGAATGGATGTTTTTCGACGAGTTGTCTGTTTGATTGTGAGCGTGTTGTATTGGAGAAAAAATGAATCGTGACTTTTCCGACCTTGACCCAAGGTTCACGCCGTTTTTTGAATCGGGAGAACGTGTCGAGGTAACGTGGAAGCCGGGGTTTGAGGATTACACCGGGTACGGGCTTCGTACCGACGGGAGAAAGTCTCGGTTTTGGGTTGGTCGGTCGACCGGACGGAAGCCGGTGTACCTGATGGTTCTGACCAAGAGGAGCCTTGGTGGCGGGGCGATTTGTTCGAGTGCCGTCGAGTCTGTTTGTGGTACTGGCGTTTTCAGGAGGGTATGAATATGGATTTGGACGAATTTGTCGCCGAGCAAAAACGGCGCATTGAAGAGTTCGAAAAGTTTTGGCGTGAAAACAACAAAAGAGACCCCAAAGCGTTTCCTATTAAACTCAGTAAGGAGAATACGGGGTTGTGGTACGAACAGTTTCAGTTGTTTGACGAATAGGGGGAATCTTGAAAAGGTTGCCGTGTACTGTGAAGCAGATGTGTAAGATGCTTCGTTCCGGTATGTCGCCGGATGACGTCGTTGCGTGTTTCGACCATGAGGACGCGGATGTTGTTAGCGACATTTTTTCCAAAGCGCACAAAATGGCATCGCACAAAGAAAGACGGGATAAAACCCAGCGAGAAGACGTATAGTTCTTTACTTCTGTATTTGTTTTCAAAAGGAATTGCTATGTCTAAAAGCAAAGAGGTGAATCAGCGAGACCTGTCTTATAGTGGTTGTTACGGGTCTGTCGTGTCGTATGCCGAGGTTGGTGAGTTTCTGCAAACCAGTTTCCATATGAACCGGCTCGCCGAAGAGCACGGTGACTCGCGTTATGCCGCCTGTATTTGGGGACACCCCGGTATTGGGAAATGTGTGTCTGGAGACACACTGGTTAAAACACAACATGGGGTTGTTGAGATTGCATCGTTATTCGATGGCATAGAGAAAGAGGGGTTCTACCCTGTCTCTGATTTGTTTTTGGCAACGAGGAAAGGGGCGGAACCTGTAAAGTCACTGTATTTTTCCGGCCGGAAAAAAGCTATCCGTATTAAAACAGACTTCGGTCGAGAACTTGTCGGGAGTGAAATTCACCCAGTTCTCTGTGCTTCTGATAATTTCCGTTGGAAGACCTTGAGTGAAATCTGTATTGGTGATTTTGTTGTAGTTCGTGGATTTCCTCTTGATTCACAGAACTGTTCTCTTCCTGCGTTTCCGTCTCCTCGTCCGAGACAGAAATCTGATTTTTCAATTCCGAAGAAAATGAATCCGGACCTCGCGTTCATCCTTGGGTGTCTTGTTGGTGAAGGGAGTGTCTCTGGAGACATCATCGCCTTTACTCAAGCCAAAGATAAGTTGTTGGCCTCTGCTTTTGTTAAGAAGTTCAAGAGTTTGTTTGGTGTTGGTGTTTCCGAGGAACATGATAGGCGTACAGAAAACACCTACAACTTTCGTTGTTTTCGCTCCTTGCTTCGTCATTGGCTTGAATTGATTGGATTGGGTCGTGTTTGTTCGTCGAACAAAGAAATACCTTGGAGTGTTCTGTGTTCCTCCGCTACATCGCAAAAGTCGTTTCTAAAGGCACTTTACGAAGGGGAAGGGACGAACGAGGTGTGTGGTATTTCGTTGTCGTCTGCCTCGAAGCGTTTGCTTGAACAAGTCTCGACCATCCTTCTTGGGTTCGGAATTCAAGCTTCGTTATCGTTTCGGGTGGTTGATGGAACTACCTATTGGAATCTTCTTTGCAGTGGGGAAAATGGACGCCTGTTGAATGAATTGATTGGATTTAGCAGGGCTTCCGGTAAGTGGACGAAGGTAGTTGGTTCGAATCCCAATAAGGGAGGGGTTCCGGCAAAGATAGCTTGTGAAATGTTGTTGTCCATGAAGGATAGTCATTTGAATAATGGCGGGAAATTGTCGAAGAAGATGATTCACTCGTCTCCTCTCAACAAGATTTACAACCAGAAACATCTGCCGCAGATTCTTTCTGTCACGCTGGTCGAAAAGATTATGAAAATCTTCAATAAAGCAAGTAACGAGACACGCTCTGTTGTTGAAGATTTGCTTCGGTCAAAGTACGAGCGTGTTGTGTCTGTTGAAGTTGTTGATGATTTGCCTCTTTACGATGTGACAATGGACACAGAAGAGCATGAGTTTTTGTCGAACGGATTCGTTTCCCACAATACCGCAATCGTGAAACAGCTCGCCAAATGTCCGGTCGAATGGAATGGGAAAATGTATCCCGGATATCACGTGTCCGACGTTCCCGTTGCACAGTTCGAGGAAATGGGCGACCTGCACGGTATCCCGATGGACTGTGTGCTGATGCGCCAGCCGTCGAAGAAGGATGCCGGTGAGTTCATCACCCAGTGGGTTGCGCAGAAAGACCAGATTATCCACACCTACCTTGCCAATGGCTGGGAGATTGATACATCGGTGCAGCCGACCACAAGGTATGCCCCGCCGGATTGGGTTCCGACCACACCCGGACCATCCATCGTTCTGTTTGACGATTGGAATCGTCCGTCTCTTCGTGTTATCAAGGGTATGATGCAGCTCCTGCAAAACTTCGGCATGGTGTCGTGGAAGCTGCCTCTCGGCTGCAATATCGTTCTGACAGGTAACCCCGATGAACAGGACTATCTCGTCACATCAATCGACACGGCGATTGTGACCCGTATTCGCCATATTACCCTGAAGGAAGACATGGCGGAGTGGGCTGTGTGGGCTGAGGCGTCCGGACTGGATGCCCGTGGGATTTCCTATGCCCTGCGTTATCCGGAAATGATTACCGGTATCGGTCGTGAGCGCACCAACCCGCGTACATTTTCGGAGTTTTGCCGGTTCATGCGGCATATTGGCACCGAAGACAAGGAACGCCTGATTCGGCATGGCATGTCGTTGTTGGACGAACAAACCGTGTCGAACATCATCGTGTTCTTCGAACGTGAGCTTGAACTTGTTATCGAGCCGGATGAAATTCTTGCAGGTGACGATTCCGCGTTCAAGGCGATTGAGAACCTGATGTCGCGCAAGGAACCCCGTGTGGATATTCTTGGGGTTATCTGTGAACGCCTGTTTGCCCGTATTGTCCAGCCGGGATTTACCATCGAGAAGCCGAAGGTGGCGAACTTCCACAGGTTCCTCGAAATGGATTGTGTTCCCGAGGACGTGCGTTATGGGTTGTGTCACCGCATCACCAAGCGTGGCAGTCCAGAGTTGAACAGGTGGCTTGTTGGCTCGAAAAAGCTCCAGAAAATTATCGCCTCCACGCTTCGCCTTCCTGCTTGATTTTTTTGCCAGTTTTTCTGTTGTCTCCCGATGGTCTTGTATACGGCGATGGTGTCGTACACAAGACTGTTGGAGGCAATTATGGATATCAGCTTTCACGGAGTTGAAGACGTTTGCTTGCGTCTTTGTTCGTACGGGTCGTCACATTTTGTCGAGATGTCTATTGTGTGTGGCGATAGTACTCCGTACCCCGGTGGACATTTTGTTCTGTTCTGTGGAGCTGAAGCACCTGTTGTAGAAAAGACGGCGAACTTCCGTCTTAATTCCCTTCCCCTGCTTATTCGTGCGCACGGACTATCTCGTCTTGTCGTATCCACTGTTGATTTTTACGAAAAGACCGAGGAGCGCGGCGCGTTTTTCTTGACGACTATTCGTATTTCCCACAGTGACGGTGATGTCCTTGTTATGTTGTTTTCCGATTCGAAGATTGGCTTCGAAGAGGGCGACGTATTGGCTTTTGTGGAGCAAAAAAATGAGTGCGACATTCATTCCGAAGAAAAATGACCGCGTTGAGTGGAGCGATGAAGATGGAAGCGTAAAAACCGGAACTGTGTCGGTTGTTCGTGCTGTTCCCGGGCGTCTTGATATCGTGAAGGTGTTTGTTATTGTTGACGGTGGCAAGTTCAAGGTGTCGGGTTCTTCGATGCTGTTTCGTCCGTCGTCGGTTGCCCTTCCCGTTGACCAGCCATCTGCGATGGATAAGTGGGGTGTTAAGAGCTATCGGTGTATCGGTGTCGACGACACCCCTATTTTCACCTGCAAAATCACCTTGAACGGCAAAAATGTCGGAAGTGCGAAAAACGGCGGATACGGTGGACCGAATGAGCATTGGTTTGACACCGTTCAAATCCGCGACTCCTTTTTTTCCGACCTCAAGTTGTGGTGGGAACAGTTCGGTGGGCGGAGCGTGTATTCCGTCGACGACCTCTGGCTCGACTGGTTTGTCAATCACAAGAAGTTTGGTCAGACGGCGCAGGAGTACATTTCCGAGTTCAACAACTCGATGGCGCAGTTCGACAAGGAGAACGCAAAATGAGTACACGTTCGCTTATCGGTGTTCAGGACGACAAAGGCACGGTGACCTACATCTATTGCCACTTCGATGGATATCCGAGCTGTGTCGGGCATATTCTGCTCAACCACTACCAAGACCCTGTCAAGGTGGAGCAACTGATGGAACTTGGTGACCTGTCGATTCTCGGTGATGATATCGGTGAAAAACACAACTTCGATGAATCCCACGATGTTCACCCGACATGGTGTAAGGCGTATGGTCGCGACCGTGGAGAAAAGGATGTCGACGCGAAAAATGCCGGAAATAAATCAACTTTTCGCGACAAAGACCAGTGGGCGGAATTCTGGTACCTCTTTATGGATGGCGTGTGGCACTACAGCTATCAAGGTCTGACGTCGTTTGTTCCATTAACCCCCCAAGACTGTAAGTGTTAGCGTTTGTGAAAGTCCATGTGTTTCCGCAAAACGACCCTCCCAATGACAAAGAGGGTCGTTTTGTGTTCTTGTATTTTTTGTGGATAATTTGTTGAGTTTTCTTTATAAAGTGTTGAAAAAAGTTTGTGAAAAGGTTGTTGCTGGGTTATGTTGCTATTGAAGGCGGGAAGGAGGGCATGGCCAAATATGGCTTTGAAGTAGGAGAACGCCATGTGCACCTCATCCGTAAAGACGTCCATTCTCCATCGTTTGTTTGATGGGAAGGTAGACGTTAAAATCGCATGTTCGAGATGGCGTGGCTGCCTGAATGTGCTCTATGGTTTTTTCACAGATGGACATTCGGGTTCGCGCATAAAAATAGACGATGTTCGATTAGAGTCGAAAAGCATCCTGAATGAAATTAAGACAGAACGGAAACAATACGACCATGTTCGTGCGTGTGTGATGCGCGACATTGAGAAGCGGGTTGAAACAATGTTCCTTCATAAATTGGAAGCAAAAAGGAATGAAGACTCTCGTGCAGGTTCGATTATCAGGGCGTCGTTTTCTTCCAAGCGTCCGGTCAAAAAGAACTAGATGTACGGAGTTTGAGATTGTATCGAAGGCAGCCTGAATGGCTGCCTTTTGTTTTTCCAGTTCCGTTCCGAATCGTGTATAATGAATCATGAATGGAGAACGGAATGGATAGGTTTGAATGTGTTCACTGTGGCAACAAAACGAACTTTCATTGTTCGTCCATCGAACGTCATGATTGGCTTGTTGATTGCTTTGGTGAATTTGTTTCTGACCTTGGTTGTTACGATTCGAGTCGTTCGTCCGATATAATGTGTGCCGAGTGTGGCAAAAAGGCTGAAAAGGTTAAAGTGGCTGATGAAGGCAAAGGAGTGTATCATGGGTATGTCGAGGTCAGAAGTTCGTAAGGCTTTGGCGTCCGCTGTTCAGGCGTCGTCTCCAAAAGCACTAGATGGGGACTTTGTTCACATCTGGTATCGCTCGTTTCGTAAACCTTCGCCGAGGTCCGTTTCCGAAGCCTGTCGAGCCGAAGAAATGGGACTGCCGAAGGATCACTACACGGGTCGCCTGATTCGTGTTTGGGAAGACGGGAAGGGCGATCTTCTCATTCGTATGTTTGTCGAGTTGGAGCGTCCGGGCGCAATTTTCTTTATAGTTGGCGAGCCTATAGGAAGAAGCAGGAACACTTCTTCTTGGTTTGCTTAGGGAGTCCCTTGGATGAATAGTGTTTATTTTGACAACTCCGCCACAACGTCGCTTTCCCCGACTGTGTTTGCCGAAATGTCTCCGTTCTTCTTGGAAGAATACGGCAATCCAAACTCTGCCCACTTTATGGGTTCACAGGCGGCCGAGGCTGTTTATGAGTCCCGTTCCATGATTGCGCAGTGGTTGCACGGACGTGAATACGGTGTATTTTACACATCGGGTGGCACCGAGTCTGACAACTGGGCCATTCGGAGTGCGGTACGGCAGAGCGGAAAAAATCGTGTCATCGCCTCAGCCGTTGAACACAAAGCTGTTCTTGCGACCCTTCACGACATGGAGCAAAATCTTGGCGTTGAGTTTGTCTTGTTGCCAGTGGATTCGTGTGGACGGGTAGACCCGGATTCACTCCGGCGTGCCATCAATAACGACACGGCGTTGGTGTCCGTTATGATGGCGAATAACGAAACCGGGACGATTCAGTTTCACGAGGAACTGTACGATATCTGCCGAGACCACGGTATTCTGTTCCATTGTGACGCTGTTCAGGCTATGGGCAAGATTCCTGTGTCGTCCAGTGTGGCTGACATGATTTCCCTGTCGGGTCACAAGTTCCACGGTCCGAAGGGTGTTGGCGTGCTATATGTTGGCGAGAATGTCTCCCTTGAGCCGTTTATCTGTGGCGGTTCGCAAGAAGGCGGTTTACGCGGCGGCACGACCCCTGTGCCCCTTGTAGTGGGCATGGGTTATGCACTGCGCACAGCGGCGTCTACAGTTGCGTCATTCGCCGAAGACGTGGGTGCCCTCGGGAAACGTTTAGAGTCCGGTATTCTGGATTCTATTCCAAACGTGTCGATAAATGGATACCCGGCGCGTCGTATTCCGGGTTTGGTCAACGTGTGTTTCCGTGGTATCGAATCCAATTCCTTGGTGGCGGCACTATCACGCCGGTACGGGATTTGTTGTTCCTCCGGCTCCGCGTGTTCGGAAAAAAACACCAAGCCTTCTTATGTTTTGCGTGCTTGTGGTCTGTCGGTTGCAGATGCTCATGCGTCGGTTCGGTTTTCCCTTGGGAACCTGAATACCGTACAGGAGGTTGATTATGTTTTGAGTGTCCTTCCCCCGTTGGTTGCCGAACTTCGTAAAACGGGATTTTGATTACCCATAGTGTTTCCCCTCCCCACTGGCGGCGTGGTCTTTAAGACACGCCGTCTTTTTTTTGACTTTCCCTTCAGTTAGCCTCCTTGATTTGTCGATGTAACAATCACGGCAATAATGCCGCAAGGAGAAAATCAAATGATTGTTCGCAGGTTGATGGCACGACTCGTGGTTCTTGTCGCTGTTGGTTTGCTTCGTCTGGCTGTCGCCCTAGGTGGCGTTGGTCGTTACGATATTGAAATTGGTGTGTGTCCGATGGACCCCGAGCCTGTTTGGTGTATTGTGGCTTCGATTGTTGGGCTGCCAATTTTCTGGTTCGTTATCGTTGTGTTCTTCGCGGCTACCGGTGACATGTGAAAAGGGAGGGGCACAAAATGGAATCGTATAACTGGATTGACAGTGTGATGCGGCGCTCGTTGCGCGAAAAACTTGCCTCATACGACGAATCGAAAGCGCGGTGGGATGCGCTGGTGAAAAAAGGTGAAAGCTCTATGTCGAAAAACGGGGAACAAGCTGAGGCGTATTTTTTCGCGGCATTGGATATGGAAGATGAACTGACTTGCAAAATAACTGAACTGTATAGGCTGAGAGATGCCATTTTACGCAAGGAAAAGGGAATCAAATAAGATTCCCTTTTTTTTTATATCTTGTCTTTATGCGACATCATGTTTTTGGTTTTCACCGAAAGGGAAACTCATGAGCGGCGTAAAGACATCGAGCGATGCGCGGAGTTCCGGCCCGTGGGACAACCTCCCGCGTGGGTGGGACAAGTCCAGCCTCGAAAGCTACTGGAAGACCATGACTGGCGAAGTAAAGCACAAAGTCACGAAGTGCATAAAGGACATGGAGGGGAAGATTGATGACCCCGGAGCCTTTTGTGCGTCGTTGGCTGATAAGGTCGAGGGGAAAGAATGGCGTTCCCGTCGCTCGTTTGTTGCGTCTGATGTAGCCCGAGAAATCGTTTTGATTGCACGTGAACTCTCCGAAGAATCCCCAAAAGAAAATAGCCGTGTATCTGCGATTTCCGACCGCGTGGCGAAGAGTCTCGTGTCGGAATTTGAATTAAAAACCCGGAGATGTAGGTAGATTTGCCCGGAGGCGTAGGTATACGCCTAAAACGGGTCGTTTTGTATTTACCTTTTGTGGTAAGGGTTTATGCGTTTGCTTTGTGGTTCCGCTGTGACGCAATAACTATAATAATAGTATGATAGTATCTCTTTATGGGGTTTTAAGATGCCAGTAGACCGTCGTGATGTAGACAAGCATCATCCTTTGAAGGGTGTTCAACGCCGGAAGGAATTGAAGCGGAAGCGTGTTTACAATCGCAAGCACAAGACGGAATTGAATCACAAGATGGATCGCATAGAGAAAAAAGATTGTTATGGGAAGCCGAAGGGTTGCAGTCGTGAGAAGCGTCGTTGGCGTTTTCCTAGGACGGGTGGGTTTTCACAAAAACTGGTTAATGACATTATTGCATCGGAGCTTTTGGTTATTGCGCGTTTGCTTGTTTCGTCGTCGTCCCTTTAGGGGAGGGTTTAATTATGCGCCGGTATGAGATGTTAGTTGCGGGTTCCAAGAGTATTCGAGGTATTCGTTCTCGTGATTTTTTCAATGGTGATATGTCCTCTGTGTTGGACGAATTATTTCGGACTATTGTGACTGTTCTTGTGTGTGTGTTGGTATTTGGTGTTGTTGCGTTTGTTGGTATTGATGTAGCGGCTATTTGCGCGATGGTTGGTTTTTGGGGTGTATGGGCGTTGTGGGTGAAGGTTTTGTCTGTGTTTGGGTTTGTTTTGGCGAACGGATTTGTTTTAGGTTTTATTTTATGGTTGCGTCAGGGGGTCTAAAAAATGAGCGAGAACGGTCAGAGTCGTGATAGTGGTTTTGTTGATTCGTTGCTTTCGACATGGCGGAAGGACGCGTTGGTTTTATCGGGTCATTTTGCGAAGTTATGGGCGGCGAAGTTTATGGATGGTTTACGTGCTCGTGGGAAAGATTTTGGTGAGGAGTACGGTGAGGGTGCTGAGTGTGTGTATGTGAGTTCGGGGATATCCGCAATGCAGGCGGAGATGTTGAAGGCTGAGAAATCAGTGGAGCGGAGTTGCAAGGTTCGTTCGGCTGTTGCGGCCGAGATGTTGAAGGTTGCCCGCGAGCTGTTGTCGTAACGACGCAATAATCGAAAATAGGATAGATTGGAGTTTCGATGGACACTAAGACAGCGATGAATCTTGTAAAGAAGTATGGGACGTCGAAGGCGGCGGCGGAGGCAGCCGGTGTATCGCGTCATGTTATTTTCCGTGCGTTGAAGAAGGGTCGTATTTCGGCGGAGTGTGGTAGTGCCGAAAAGCGGAAGACGTTGACATCGTTTCGGGAGTTATATGACCGGAGTTTTATTGTTCCGAAGCGGATTAAGGCGGCGTTGAAGATGTTGGGGAATGGTTGGGAGTATGAGGTTGACTTTGCGAAGTTGGCCGGTGTTTCTCTTTCTGAGTTGTCGACCCACAGAGATGATTTTCCAGACAACGTGGTTCAGATAGGTCGTGATGGTCGTCGTGCGTGGGCTGGTACGAAATCTTTGGCGGCCCAGATGCGGAATATGATTTAATCAGAAGGAGAAGAACCGTGGCGAAGAACTTATCTGATTTTGAGAAGGCACATGGCACTCCGAAGATCAAGTCGTTGGAGCGTCGTTTAGCGGCGGAGCGTGAGAAGGTAGCGGCGTTGAGTGGTATTCAGCATCGTGTTGCCGTGGAGCGTCGTAAGTCGTGCAATCTTCGTTTTGCTTTGATTGGTGATTTGCATATTGGCAGTTTGTATGCCCATGAGGGTGCGTTGGAGGGTTTTTTCCGGCACTTGGAGTCGGAGGGCATCAAGGACTGTTATGTGACGGGTGACGTGTTGGATGGTCATCGGATTTACAAGGGTCAGGAGTTTGAGGTTCGTGATGTTGGTTTGGATGCGCAGTTGGCGCGTTTGGAAAGTTTGGACCTTTCCGACAAGGTGAATGTGAGTTTTATTACGGGGAACCATGATGCCTCGTTCAAGCATTTGTGTGGTGTTTCGGTTGGGAAGGCGATATCGGATATTCGTCCGGGCTGGAAGTTTTTGGGTGAAGACCAAGCGCGGGTGAAGTTTGAAACGCCGTCGGGTCCGTATGAAATCATGTTGTTGCATCCGGGCGGTGGTTCTGCGTACGCTGTTTCGTACAAGCCGCAGAAAATTGCGGAGCAGCTTGAGGGCGGCAACAAGCCGAACATGCTGTGCATTGGTCATTTTCACAAGGCGGAGATGGTTCCGATGTATAGGAACATTTGCCTTGTTCAGACGGGGACCTTTTGTCGGCAAACTCCGTTTATGGCGCGGCAGGGTTTGGCGGCGCATGTTGGTGGGTGGGTTTTTGAGGTTTTTGTTGGCGAAGACCACAATTCGATTCGTGGTGAGTTTGTTGCTGTTTACATCTGAAGGGGGTTTGTGATGGGTGCCGAGAGAATAGCCGGTGAGTTGATGGTGTTGGCGCGTGAGCTTATTGGTGGTGTTGTGAGTGCCGAGGAGTATAACGCGCTGGACATTGACGGGCTGTCGAAAGCCGCATCGTCTGTGTTTGGTTTTCCTGTAAAGCTTGACGGTGCGAGCGCCAAGAAGTACGGGCGTGGCGGGTATGAGTTTCGGATGGAACTGAGTCCTCGTGATGCAGGTAAGCTTTCCCGGATGTTCAAGGCGATATGGGTTGTTGCGACTATTCACGCGGATGTTCCGGAAAAGGTTTGGTGTTCGCTTGGGTTCCGTTATGACCATCCGGCGGGTGGTTCGAATGGTTATTCTATTGGTGGTGGTCGTTTTAACGGGTCGTCGTGGTCTGTAAACTATTCTGGATAAGGTTTCGTATGCATACTCCAAGGATTCGGAACATTGTGACGTCATCCGGGTATATCGAGTTTGAGGCGATACCGTCGTGGTATCAAATTGAGGTGTATTCATATACCCGGCACAAAGTGGGTTCCCATGTGAAGAATAGTGGCTTTGTTTATACTGACCATATTGGGAAGCGTTATCACCTTCGTTGTCGTTTGAAGCGTGGTGTGAACTCGTGGACTGTGCCGGAGTCGTTTTTCCGTCATAACAAGCACAACTACTTCAAATTCTCCTTGCGGGATTCTATTTCTGGCGAGTTGTCGGAGTTGGGTGGGGTGACGGTGAAGACGGTGAAGATGGTTGAGTGGGAACAAGTTGGTTCCCGTGTGTATATGGTTCATTGAAAAATAGAGCAAGGGGACAACACGTAGACTACCCAGTTCCGAGAATGTCCACGTGACTATCCACCGGGACAAGGGAGTCTCTAATGTTCCCTAAACCTCGTTTATTTAGGAGCAAGAAATGAAAAAGACATTAGTTGCGAAGGAAATGCTTGTTCTTGCGCGTGCTTTGGTGGCTGCGCCGTCTGAGGGTGAGCGTGTTGTGGTTGTGGATGCGATAGCGAAGACGCGTGAGCTTCTTTCGTCTTTAGATATGCTGGTAGACAAGATGTCGTACTCGAAGGAGAAAGATATCTCGTTGCAGGCGAAGCGTGTGCGTAGCATCAATACGGTGAAGCAGGCTATGTCGTCTCTTTCCAATGCGCACAAGGCGTTGGCGGGTGCGTTTCATTTGGGCTATTTTTCGACGTCGAACAGGTGAGTCATGGCCAAGCTTGATAAAAACTTTTTTGACTATTCCGACCTTGCAAAGCAAGAGTGGCGGTCGTTGGTGGTTAAGGCGAAAGATGCGTCCAGTATCGTTTTCGATTTAGAGAACGATGAGTCCGTGGAGCAGCGTCGTGTTGCCGTGGATACGCCCGAGGACGCGTTTGAGTCTGCCCGAGGTGGGATGGTAGATGAAAAGGCTCGGTTCAAGTGTGAGCTTTGTAAGGCGGGTGGTGATTGGCAGCAGTCGACGTATTACTTCCGTTGCCAGAAATATGAGGGTTCGGCAGGGATAATTGGCGATGGCAGGTTTTGTTTGGTGCCGTCGAAAGAGCGTGGGAATGTTACACTTGTGAAGAGTGAAAAGGGTAAGTGGGTTCCGCAGGATGCCAATAAGGAATTGGGGCGGGACTTTGACGCTGAGGCGAAGTTGTGTTGGGATTCCCTTCCTGATATGTTGGGGGAGTATATTGTGATGAAACGTAAAGACTTTGAGAAGATGGCGAGCCGGGTGGCGTCGGATCCTTCCGTGTTGTATATGAGTGTTCCGATGGTTGGTCGTCTGAATCTGAATCAAGAGGGCGGCTCGTATGGCATTTTGGAAATTTCGGAAGACTTCAAGCGGTCTGTGTTTGAAGCCATTCGTGAGCCGGGTATGGAGTACGATGGTGAGTATAAAGCCCACATCTCTGTGTTCACAGAAGACGAGATGGGTCAGCTTGTTCATCCGATTGAGGAGAGCGGGAAGGCGTTCAGATTCTCGTTGCGCTCGATTGAGACGGTCGAGCCGGAAGGTTGGGACGAGATGGAGCGGGTTTGGTTTGTCACGGTTGAATCACCTGAGTTGGAGGCGTTGCGTTTGAAGTATGGTTTTCCGGCGAAGCTGAATGGTGGGCACGAATTCCACATTACGGTTGCCGTGAAGCCGAATGTGCGTCCATGTCTTGAAAACAGAATAAGTGCGATGGTATTGCGTGTCGCGTCGTGGTCGGTAGCATCGTGCGATTTGATTCGTACTGCAAAACCTTTGATTTCCGATATTCGCGTGGACACCAAGAAATGGCAGTTCTCATCGGGGCGTAAAATCCCTAGCGGGCGTGGGGCGTGGGCGTTCGAGATAGGTGGGGAAGAGGTTATGATTCCCGGCACCCTCCAATATGCTGATGCGAAAAAGAAGGCCGTTGAGATGGCGAAGGCGAAGGGTGTCAGGTCTATCGTGTTATTGCCGTGAGGTGAGGTGATATGGGTGATGCGCCGAGAGTTGTGATTTTGTCGTTTATTCCCCAGTATGGGGAGTTGACGTTTTTCATTGGTGACAAGAAGTATGTTGCCAGTGGTGTTTCACCGTTTCACAAGAAACAGGTTGAATATATGTTGAAGCACGGTGCGAATGGACGTGCCATTAACTACCTGAAGAAATTCAACCCGGAAAGGCTTGGTCAGAAGTTGGCGAAAGAATTGGTTGGTGTTGCAAGGTTGTTGTTGGCGTCCAGTTCGGAGAAAGAGGTGGAGCGGTTGCTTCGTGTTGTTTTACGGGGCACACAATGGGCAGGAAAGGCGCACGCCGTTGGTGGCTATGTCCGGGACGAGTTCATGGGTTTGGACGCGAAAGACTTGGATATCGTCGTTTCTGTGCCGGGCGGGTCTGAGAAGTTGACGAGGTATTTGTTCGGGTTGTTTCCCGGCTCCATAACCAATCCGCACCAAATGGGCGCGTCATATCCAATTTGGCAGATAACGTTCAGGGATGATATTGTCTTGGACGGTGAGGTCTATAAGACAAAGGGTGCGGTGATTGAGTTTGCTGATACCATGAAGGAGCAATTCCCTGATGATACGTCGCGTCAGCGGAGTGTGCAGCCGGGGACGCTTGAGGAAGATATCGAGCGTCGTGATTTCACGACGAATATGCTTTTGAAGGACCTTTCGACCGGTGAGATTGTTGATCTTACCGGTGTGAGTAAGAACGACATCGAGAAGGGTATCCTGCGCGGGCACCCCCGTGTTTCGCTGGATAAGATTTTCAGTGACGACCCATTGCGGATGATTCGACTTGTTCGGTTTCAGTGCAAGTATGGGTGGTCTATTCCGAAATCGGTTTTGCGGACAGTTCAGCGTAATGCGAGGCGGATTGAGATTGTTTCGGCCGAGCGCATTATGGGTGAGCTGACAAAGGTTATGAAGATTGGTAAATTGTCACAAGCCATCCGCCTGATGAAAATCACCGGGCTGTTGCAGTACGTGTTGCCGGAGGTTCAGGCGATGGTCGGGGTCAAGCAGCAGAAGGAGTTTCACGCCGAGGGTGATGTGTTCCGTCACACGTTGGCTGTTTTGCGTAATGCCCCGGCGACGGTTGAAGGGCAGTTGGCGGCGTTGCTTCATGATGTTGGGAAACCGGCGTCGCAGGAGATGGTTGGGGAGGCGATTCACTTCTATGGTCACGAAGAGGTTGGGGCTGAGATGGCCTCGGCAATCCTGTATCGCCTGAAGTTTGACGCGGCGACTATCAAGAAGGTTGTTTCTGTTGTTCGGAGCCACATGCGTCCGTATCACCTTGTGAAGTCGGATGGAAAGGCAATTCGGAAGTTCATTCGAGACCTTGGTGACGAGGTTGTTGATGCGGTTTTGGATCAAGCCGAGGCGGACGAAAAGGGCAGTTTGCCTGTTGGGGACGACGTGTCGGTTGTGCGGGAAAAGATTCGCAAGGTGCGTGAATCGCCTGTGCAGGTGAAGAAGTTGCCGGTTTTGAATGGTCGTGAGATTATGTCCATTCTTGGTATTGGTCAGAACGAAAGGGATAGGCTGCCCGAGATTGGTGAGGCGGGAAAGTTCCTTTTGGATTTGGCGGATGAATATGCGTCTCACGGTGAAGAGTTGAGTAAGGGAGATGCGGCGAAGGCTTTGAGGAAAAGGATGTCGTTATGAGACCAGCTATAGCAATGCGTTTGTTGCGGTTGGCGAAGGAACTTGTTTCTGCCGACGTGTCGGAACAGGATGTTGCGAAGTTCCTTTTTGAAAATCCGAACCCGTCCGACAAGGCTGTTCATGATTGGGCGGAAGGTCAGGGTTTGAATGTCCACAAGGTGGAGGAGCATATCTACCGTTTGGCGACGAAGTTTGCCCATATTCTGAATGGCGGGTTGGCTGCGAAGAAGGGTTTCAAGAAAGAGGATGCCGACCCGAAGGAATTGGCGATGGGTGTAAAGGTGGAAATGGAGCACACATCTGATAAAGATGTGGCTGAGGTTATTGCGTTGTCACATTTGGCGGAGTTGAAGAACTACTATTCGCGTCTGAAAAAGATGGAGGGTGAGTGATGGACAGGATGATGGTTGCAGAGAAGTTGGTTCGTATGGCGAAGTCCCTTATGGGTCGTGAGTTGAGTGAGAAGCAGAAGGAGTATCAGGAATATTTCCTCGACATGCTCGACAAGTACGGTGTTGAGACACCCGCAGATATGGACGAAGAGACAAAGAAGAAGTTTTTCAGCGAAATCAGCAGTGGTTGGAAGGGTGGAAAATCATGAAGAGGACTGCCGTGGTGAGGGAGATTATTGCCCTTGCGAAATCGTTGGTTGCCGCCCCGGTGGCTGCGAAGTTTTCTGCCCGTTACAATCAGTGGTCCGGCGGGCGTCAGGCGAACATTTCCGTGGACGTTGAGTTGCGCTTTACCGATGCAGATGCGCGTGATTTGTCGAGTGCCATACTGAGTGCCGAGGCAAAGGTTGGGAAGATTGCAGAGGCTATTGGTGCGAAAAACAACGAGTGGTATCAGGACGAAGGTTGGTCGTCCGATAACGGGAGGCTGTTTTCGACGTATCAGATTGAGCCGCGTGACATAAAGGTCGAGTTGCTTCCCGACGTGTTCAAAAAGTTCAATGTTCCGTTGTTTGGGGATTTCATGGACGACTGAAAGTTTTTATTTTTTTTCGTTTTTTATTTGCCTGTGTTCGATGTTTGTGTATAGTCAGTTGATGCGGCGCGGTACGGTTTGATAGCAAACACTTCGATTGGCAGTATGTCGACGCGCTTGTTCTTTGACAAATGAACCCAACACGCTTACTGTCGGGGATACTTCATGACTCAGACAGAACAAGGGGGGCTTCGGTTCAAGTAGCCGAACGCTTTCGTTGAAATTCTTTACTTGTGACGGCGTGGAAAGCACACGCTAGTGAGCGGGGAAAGCCGCTCTGACTATCGGAAAATAAGACCGATTGACCGTGGGGAAAGTCCCAATGACGGAGGTGAAAGGACCTCGACTGCCGTCCTTATATGAGGACATTGTGTGGCAGCTTGCCTCGGCAAACCATTGGTGTTGGGTGAAGTTATTTTGTCCGCTCTTCAGTCAAGGGTTACTTCTGGATGAAAAGTCTCTTGGCGATTTTTGGCGGACATTTTTTACGGCATTCTTCAGAAGATGGTGATTGGAGTAGTCATGGCGAAGAAGGTTGTTGGTGCGGTTTCCAAGGTCAAGCCGAAGGTCAAGCGTGTTGTTGCCTCGAATGAGGCGAAGGTGACCAAGGGTCGCAAGAAATAACATTGCGGGGTCGAGTAGTCTGGATATGCTCATCGGTCTCATAAGCCGGTAGGGGATGAAACCCCTCGAAGGTTCAAATCCTTCCCCCGCGTCCACTATAAAATGTTCCGCGCCATGCGCCGAGCATTATGGGGCTGCCTTCGGGCAGCCTTTTAAAACAATAAAAGCATTTTTTCGGTATCAAGCGATAACGAATAGAAACGTGCACTTGTGTCATTTGGCGGGACAACAATCCCGCCCTTCCGCGCCCCGATAAGGCGCGATAGAATGGAGGTAGTATTATGGGTACGATGAAGGGTATTGTTAAGAAGGCTGTTGCGAAGGCGAAGCTCCCCTCGGAGTGTCCGGATGCGATGGTGAACCGTGCAGGCGGTGTTGCGTTTGACATTTCCGACCCCGCCACGAAGCTTCTGACTATGACCGGTGGCAGCTTTTTCGCGGAACCGCGTTACTACAGTGACTCGGCGTGCCGCCCGAAGCGTCTGGCGTCCGGCAAGTTCGGCAAGCTGGAAGAGCGTCTGCGTCTGGCGTCCGACAAGGCCGCGAAGTTCGTCAACTGTGAAGAGCTGGATGATGTTGCGAAGGAAATCATCGCGACGGCTGTCGATGTGGCGAATGGTTCCAGTCCGCGTGACTTGCTTGCGCTGGCGAACTGGCTGCGCAACGAGGGCAATATCCGTCTGACGCCGCAGGTGTTCCTTGTGCTGGCGTCACGTATGGAAGGTTCGAAGCCGTACGTGAAGAAGTACGTCGAGAAGATTGTGAAGCGTCCGGACGAAATCAAGACCGTTCTGATGCTGTACCGTTACTTCTTCGGCATGAAGTGTCTGCCGAACGCGCTGGCGACCGGTCTGTCCGACCGTCTGTCCAAGATTGGCGAGTCCGCCTTGATGAAGTACGATGGGAAGGACTTCCCGACGTGGAAGGACGTTTTGTGCTGGCTGCCCCGTGAAAAGGGTTGGCCGCTGTCCGATGACCTTTCTGTTTATTTCAAGAAGGGTGTCGTGACGGACAAGACCCCGATTGCTCGTGACCGTTCGCTTCTGGCGAAGTGTGGTGAGTTCGACGCCAAGGCGCGTGCTCTTGCGAAGTCGTCCAATGTTAACTGGGAGGTTCTGCTCTCGCAGTTCGGCACGAGCGACTCCGGCAAGAAGGCTGTGTGGGAGTTCCTGATTGCGGAAGACCTCGTCGGTTACATGGCGATGCTCCGTAACCTGCGGAACCTCGTTCAGGCGGGTGTTGGCAAGGACACGCTGAAGAATGTGTACGACAAGCTGTCCAATGCCGAAGAGGTCAAGCGGTCGAAGCAGCTTCCGTTCCGGTTCCTCGCCGCGTACAACGAGTTGGAGCATGTCGGTGCGTCCGGAAACATCTCCAAGATTCTGGAGGCTATCGAGAACGCGACTGAGGTTGCCATCGAGAATTGCCCGAAGTTCCCCGGCAGCACCATCGTCGCCGTGGATGACTCCGGCTCTATGGGAGCCGGAATCTCGCGGATGTCCTCGATGACCGCCTTCGACGCGGCGTGTTCGCTCGGTGCCATCTGTGCGCGTCGTGGTGAGGATGTCAACCTGTGGGCGTTTTCGGATGGTGTCCGTGAGGTCAATATCACGAAGCACACGACCATGATGGGCATCGCCAAGAAGGTCGGTAATCACAGTGGTGGCACCAACACGTACCTCGTGATTCAGAAGATGATTGACGAGAAGCTGTTCCCAGACCGTCTGTTCATTTTCAGCGACATGCAGGCTTGGAACTCGGGTTGGGGTTCCGCGAACTGTGCCGACCTGTGGGCGAAGTATCGGCGTATGGGCGCGGCGGCTGGCAAGACGTGGCTGCACAGCGTCAACATCATGGGCTACGGCGACACGCCGTTCTGTGAGGCTGACAAGCGTTTGAACCTCATCGGTGGCTTTAACGAGGCGGTTCTGTCGATGGCGCTCAAGGCTGAGGGTGTGAATGGGGAGGACAACATTCCGCCCATGTCCTACATCCGCGATAATTTCTAGACGCGGTGAAACAACGTAAAGCCAATGGGCGGATGTCTTTATGGCATCCGCCTATTTTATTTTATAATCTCCGGACGTTAGATGACTATATTCAGGAGGCTGCTATGGGTATATTGTCGGAGAATTCCCTTCAAGATATTCATGAGTATTGGGTGGATATTGACCGTCGTGAGATTTGGATTCACGGATTCGACACGAACATTCAGAGTGACTATGAGGGGAACGAACCCGGTGTAGACTACATGATGGCCAACAGGGTTATTAAGAACCTTCACATGTTGCGCTATGCGTCTGCCAAAAAGCCTGTTGTTGTTCACCTGCATACCTGTGGTGGTATATGGGAAGAGGGTATGGCTCTCTATGACACGATTCGTATGATGCCATACCCTGTTACGATGGTTTCCTACACCCATGCCCGGAGTATGTCGAGTATAATCTTGCAGGCGGCGGATACACGTCTGATGCTTCCGAATTCGTGTTTCATGTTTCATTATGGAACCCTCGCCGTTGGTGGACATGCCCCGACGGTTCACTCGAATGTCGATTTTGCCAGACAGAACGACCAGACTATGTTGTCGATTTATGTCGAGAGGTGTTTTGGTTCGAAGCACTTCAAAAAGAAATCGAGGGAAGAGGTGCGGGCCGAGTTGGCGATGATGATGGACAAGAAGGGTGATGTTTTTTTGACTGCACAACAAGCTGTCGATTGGGGTTTTGCAGATGGTATTCTTGAAAACTGGTCGGACCTGAAATAGTGGAGGTTTAATGGATGTGTTAATGGAGTTGGCGTTTTCGTGGAAGTGTCCGTTGTGCGGGAAAAGGAATTTTGTTCGTAGTGTTCCCGTCGAGTGGTCTGAGTCTGATTTGCGTTTGCAGTTGGGCTTGGAACCGTGGGAGGCGATTCCTGAAGATGCGATTGAAAACACGGAGTGTGTTGCCGCCCCGGTAAAGGTGTCGTGTGAGTGTGGTGGAAAGTTCGGCACGATTCACGCGGGCGACCAGTTGCCGGGTGAATGATTTTTCATCTTTTTTTAAGAATTCTTGTTGTCGATTCTGTTTGTTGTGATATAGTGCTGGTGACTTGGTAGTGAGTCTTTTGAAAGACTTTGTTTGTGTGTAAGGAGAAAATCATGTAGATTCGATGAAGCCGGTCGCAGGCAGGATTGCGATATGAAAGGCGTGGCCACAGCCTAGAGTGGCATTTTCGGCAGTGTAAGCAGTGCGGGTGTTCCGCGTGTGTAAACTGCCCAAAGAACAGGGTAAACTGCGTTGTCAGTGTAGCCTGTTCACAAGAGAGAGAGGAAAATACCATGAATACCAATCCCACCAGTGTTTCTTTGTCTGCCAATGTTTCTGAAGCTGCCCGCCTGCTTATTTGTATCCCCGGCTTTGTTGATAGTGTTCCGTCCGTTGGCAGTACGTTGCCCGGCGCGATGGAAGAGTCTGACCAGCAGATTGCCGAGCGTTACATTTGGGATCGCCTTTCCAAGCTTGGTATCTACAACGATGATGTTTCGGCTGAATTGATTGCCTCCCCGGAATGCACCGAGGGTGATGCCCGCCATGTGTTTTGTGAGAATGGTGAGCCGAACCTCCCCGTTGTTCGCTTCAAGAAGCTTTGGTCTATCATGAAGACAGGCGCAATGTTCTCGCCTGTCCCCGTTGAGCGTGAGGAAACGGATGTCGATCTTTCATCCTTGGCTGCCGACCTGAAGTCCGGTTTTGGTGCTATGAAGCCGATTGGTCAGTGGACGGATGCCGAGTTGATGGAGAAGTATGGTCCGGAGTGCGCCGACGACATTATCGACGAGTTGAGCAAACGGGCCAAGGGTCGCTCGTTTGTTGTGTTTGTTGACGAGGCTTCGTGCAAGGTTGATGTCGAGGCGTCGTTGCGCCTCCTTAAAGAAGCACGCAAGCGCGAGACTCCGGTGCATTACAAGACGAGTGATGTGCTGAAACGCCTCTTTCGTGCTGGTGACTTTCCCACTCAGGTCTACTTCGAGTGTCCCATCCATAAGGGCGTCCTCCTGTTGGACGGATACTGTGATGAGTGCGGGCACACTTGGGAAGGCATCCCCTACTCTGTTCGGCAGTTCGTGCGTGTCATCGCAAACGAGGGAGAGGCTCCTGATTCAGGCCCGTCAATCCGTCAGCTTATCGCGACTGCTCGGACATGCTCTGAGTCCGATGTCGACCCGCTTGCGGCAGATTACCCGAAGGTGCTCGGGGTGTTCCGTGAGTTGGCGGCTGAAGACAAGCTCCCGTCCCTGAAGTCGAGGACAGCGTCCTCCGACACAAAACGTGCCGACCCGTTCAATACGTCGCGCCGTTATTGATTTTCCGCGTGGGGCACTCCACTTGTATAATGGTGGAGTGCCCCGCATTTCAGTCTGGAGGATGATAGAATGAAGTTTTTCGCAAAAGAGATTGCAAAGAGTGGGTATGTTTTCCGCATGGAACATGCCGGTTTTATGGCGTCGTTGATGTGTGCCCCTCGACTTGAAGATACGGGTCGTGCGTGCGATCTGCCGCCGGGTGAGCCTATCCCGGTTTTCCCATTGGCGGCGCTTCCCGGTGCCCCGGAGGGATGGGTGCGTGAGGTTGGTTCGTATGTTTGCCCTGTTGATGCGGATTGGGGGCTGTGGTTCGATTGGACGATGAATGACAAGATGAACACTGCCGTTGTTCCGTCTGTAAAGGGTATGAATCCCATTACCGGTCAGAAGCTCGAAGGCTTGTCGCTCTCGGAGTATTCCGATAAGTGCCCGGTTCATGGTGAGCCGTTTACCCACGGGAACTTCTGCGAGAAGTGCGGGTATGATTGGCCACCTCAGAACTATATTTGTGCGCCGAACACTCTGTGGTGGGATGGGTTCCGTCAGCCTGATGGCAAGGTGCGTCAGTTCTTTTTCACAGCCGACGAATCGCGTGATGTTGCGTCCTTGGTGATTGGAAAAGAAAACACCGTTCCTGCATTCGGGTTTGGTTTCTTCCGTCCGAAGAATCCGCGCACTGCACCAAAAACGACGTATCGTTCGTCTGTGATGGATTTCGGTGAGTCGTCATTTGGAAGTTTCTGTAATGCCGGTGACGTTGTGTATGGGTGCTCCAACTCCACTCTCGATTATTCTGAGCCGGACGGTTTGTGCATGTCGTGTTTGGATGGTGCCGAGGTCGCATCGAAAGGAATCACCCGTGGATTTGTGAATTCCCAGTCTGTTCGCAAGCAGCCGGTTGCATCTGTGTCTGTTGGTGCCGGTGCTGAAATCAGTCAGGAACTCAATCGGGACTCTCTTGGCGTTGATGGTTGGCAGCCCGAAGCGGCAGCGACGATTCGTCTGTATTTCTGCTTCAGGGAACAGTTTATGAGTATTGTGAACAACGGCGGAGTGAAGACGTTTTCATCTGACCCGGCAGGGTTTATGAAAAATGTGCCGGTTGGTTAGACGGGTTGGTTTCCATGAAGTCTATGGGTCAAGGGTTTAACCCTTGACCTTTTTTTTATATTCTTCCGTTATAGACAACATGGAGACTATTATGGAATCGGAAGAGAAAACTAGGTATAAGGCGATTTTTGATAGCCTGATGATGGGTGTTGTAATTATTGGTCAGGACTTTCGTATCGCCGCCTACAATGAACAAATGCGTGCTTGGTTTCCCGAAGTTCGTGTGGGGATGTTTTGCCACGATATTCTTGGTTGTGGCTCCGAGTGCAACGGCGTTGGTTGCTTGGTGCATCAAACCTTTATTGATGGGTGTCGTCACGAAAAAAAGTTCCGGGTTGTCAAGGACGACGAAGAAATTAAGGTTTACAGGATGGTTGTGTATCCGATGCGTCAACCGAGTGGTGAACAAACTATTGCGGCTGCAATTAGGGTTGTTGAGGACGTCACGGAGTGTGCCAATCGTGAGGCGACGGATATTCAGACGCTTCAGTTGGCCGCCGTTGGTCAGTTAGCTGCCGGTATTGCGCATGAGTTCAACAATATAAACTCTGTAGTAAAGGGTCATCTTGAGTTGTTATACCAAGATGACTCGTTATCACAGAAGAATCGTGATCAGATAAAGGTTATGTTGGAGGTTGTTCGTCAGGGGATAGATATTACCAAGAACATGTTGATGTTTGCCCGTGACAGGAAGGGTCGTGCAACTGGTACGTTTATTGCTGATATTGTTCGTGACGTGCTCTCTATTATTAGTAACGACCTAAGGTCGGAGGGCGTTGAGGTTATTGTTGACCATCAACCGAACGTGCGCGTGTTGGTGAACGTGTCTCAGATGGGTCAGGTGATCATCAACTTGCTGCTTAACGCCCGGCACGCGCTTACAGGTAGGAACATAAAGCGATTGACGATTCGTTCGTGGTGCGACTCAAAATCGGCGTACATCTCTGTTGAAGATACAGGGTGCGGTATTGCTGAGAAGAATATCAAGAAACTGTTTAGCCCGTTTTTTACAACCAAGGGTGAACACGCCGAATCCGGTTCGCAGATGTCATATGTAAAGGGTACGGGGCTTGGGTTGTCGATTTGTCATACTATTGTCGAGAAACACCACTCCGGCAAGATTCTTGTGGAAAGCAAAGAGGGTGTTGGGTCAAAGTTTACGGTTGTTTTGCCGTTGTTTGAAGGTCCGGTTGAGATTAAAAAGAGCAGCACTGTAATGATGAAAGCTCTTACTCCGGGTAATGGTGAAAGGGTCTTGGTTGTAGATGATGAGCCAAAGATTTCAAGTGTTATAAAAATGGTGTTGACGAATCAGGGATATTCCGTTGTATGTTGCTCTGATAGTTTAAAGGCTTTGAAGCTTTATAATGAGAAACCGTTTGACGTAGTTATTTCGGATATTAAGATGCCGGGTATTAGTGGTCTTGAGATGGCTGAATACCTGTATGAGATGAAACCGCGCCCGGTGACGATTCTTATGACTGGTGCCTTGCAGGATGAGGCGTCGGTGAAGCCTCCTAAAGCAGATGCCATGCTGACTAAACCATTTGCGTTTGAGGATATGCTGGCAATTATTAGTTTAGGTCTTTTTGGTCGTAAATCAGCAAAAGATATTGCCTAAGTCCTTTTGTTTTAGGAGTATTGATTATGGATGTTTTAAATAGCTCAAAGATGGCTGCCGCAGAACTGCGAGATAACGCTGCAAAAATGTTGGCAGAGGCCAATCGTGAAATGAGAAAGTTGTTTCGGTCATCAAGGAAAATCCAACTTACCAGTCGTTCCGGCGTTATTTTGTTAGTTGATGATATGCCTCAGCAAAAAACCGTTCTCGAAAACATGGTAACGCGTTATGCGTTACATATGGAAGTTAAAAATGTTGCAACGGCACGTGAGGCTCGTGCTTATATTGATTCCGAACATAACAACATCCGATTGGTTGTTATAGATATCATGTTAGTTGGTTCTGCGGCGCATCCGGATGGGTCGCTGACAGAAGATGGTCTTTCTCTTGTGGATTGGTTGAAATTAAGATGTCCAGACCTTCCGTTTATTATTACAACGGGTCATGCGGAGCGTGCAGAAGAAGCGACTATAAGGTTTCCGGGTGTTGATGTTTTGCTAAAGGGTCAGACTGACATTGAGGAATACGCTGATGCTATTGGCTTGGCAGATTTGCCAAACTGTTGTTCCGGTATTGTTATTCCGCCGGATGATTCTGAAAATAGTTAGTTTTTTGTCGTCCTCGTCGGTATATTATCACAGAGGACGAATTTATGACTGAACGAAACTGTTCGCAAGATTGGGTAAATGTTCGTGGTTTTGAGTTCACGCACGAAGAGGCGCGTGACGCGGCCGACTTTAATGACGTGGTTTCATTCTTCTGTGTCCAACCGGAAATGTTGATTGATTTTGTAAATGACCAAAAACTTTTGGTCGGTCACCGATTATATTTAGTAGAGAATCTCCCTGTTGATGACCTTGGTCCGGTCTTGATGGGTGAGGGTGATGACCGTGTTTGTGCTATAGCCAAAATTCGTTGTGATGAGGCGAATCGTGGTGATGGTGTGCTGTGGTTGCCGGAATGACATTTCCGAAAAGATGAATGGGGTTGTGATGGCGATGAATGTGTCGGTAGAAAAAGCGATAATGATGTCGTCCGTCGAGTTGATTCGCAACAAGATGTTTTATGGACACATCGTTCAACAGTTGAGTAAGACCTATATTGACGAAAGTGGACCTGTCCCAACCATCGGTGTTGGTAAGCGTAAAGGGGACCTGCTGGTTCGCCTTTTTGTGAACCCGAAGTTCATAGAGGGTCTTTTTGAAGACTCTGAAAAAAACCACAAGGGTTCCGCGAAGGCTTGGTGTTGGCTTGCTTCGTTGATGGAGCACGAGATTCTTCACATCGTGTTTGAGCATTTGTCTATGGTTTTTGCCGACAAGATGCGTGGTGCCGTCGCAGTTGATCTTGCTGTTAATTCGTGTATTCCGAGGGAAAATCTTCCGCCGCATGGGTGTTTTGCCGAGGACTATGGGTTTGAACCCCACAAGTCTGCGTTGTGGTACTACCAGAACCTTCGGGATAACGAGAGGTTTCAATCGCAATGTAAGAACGGTGACTTCGGTGCCGATGGTGCCCTCGGGGATTCTATTAAGTCTCACGAAGCGTGGGAAGCCGCGAAGTCTGATCCGGTATTTCAGGAGTTTGTAAAAGATATCGTCAGGAAAGCGAAAGACCTGTGTCAAGGTAAAGATTATGGTCGTATTCCCCAAGAGGTTATTGACCAGATTGACAGCATGCTTGAAAAGAAGCCTCAGATTGTCCCGTGGCAGCGCATCCTTCGAAACTTCGTGTCGTCTGCTACCGAGTCTAACCTCGACTATACGATGAAACGCATCAGTAAACGTTTTGGCACGCGTCCCGGCATTCGCAAAGAGGACGTGTTGTCGATTGCTGTTGCGGTTGACACGAGCGGTTCAATATCGCAAGAACAGTTGGAGGTTTTCTTCAACGAGATTCGGTGGGTGTGGAAGAACGGTGCCATTATTACGATATACGAGGCGGATGCCGATATTGCGGCTGTGTATCCCTACAAGGGGAAATTCAGTGGTCAGGTGCATGGTCGTGGTGGTACAGATTTGAATCCAGTTTTGCGTGAGGTTGAGGGGAAGTATGACGCGTTGATATACTTCACCGATTTCTATGCGCCGCAACTTGAGCGGCGTTTTAGAATTCCGACGTTGTGGGTGCTGCATTCTGAGATAGACCCGTCGGATTACCCGGCGGATTGGGGTCGCTATGTTCGTATAGAATCCGGTGTTGCAGAATCCGGTTGACGCGTATAATAGTTGGTCTGGAGGAAAACATGAAGTCGATTTTGATTACGGATGCTGTCGGTCGTGAACGTCATGTTGGTGAAGAGTTCGATGATTTTTTGCAGATTGATGGAGTGCCTGACGCGGAGTCTATCGACCTGTGGGCGGACAGGATTCGCCAGCACATACGGAAGCTGTGGAATGAGGATGCCTCTACAAACAAGGAGGTAACTGTTGTTTTGGATGCTCCTATCCACTATCGTATTGTGGTTGACCACCTGCAAACCACGATGTTACGTGAAGAGAAGATCAAGTTTCTGTTGACTGGTATGTAATTTTTTTGTTTGGAGGGAAAATAATGCCGAAGTTTACTGATTGCCACACCTCGACTGACGTATCTGACATCATGGAGGATATTATTGACAAGTTCCCAAGGGTGTTTCCGGGGTTCGATTTGAACCAGATTGGAATTATCCATTCCAACGGTAAGAAGTCGAAGAAAAACCCCCTGAAGATTCGTTCTGTCCGTTATCCGTACGATGTGTGGATGAGTAAGGTTTACATTATCGAAGTTGCGGATGAAACGTGGTCTGAAATGTGTGACAAAAAGAAGCACTTGTCGGTTTTTCACACCATGTGTGCTATGCCCGAGGGTGCGTTTGATGCTCAATCGGATAATTACGCCAAGATTCGGAAGCCGGATTATGAGATGTATGCCGAGGAATTTGCGGTGACTGGTGGCATTCCAAACTGGATGGACAATGACGAAGCTCGCGACCCGATGGAGGTCAATGGTTCGGTTGTTGGAGGTGAGGAAAAAGACGAAAAGAAGGGCTTGAAGAAAGCGACAAAGCGTGTTCCCGTCACTGCGGAATCTCTTGTTTCTTCGGAAGAGGAAGAGGCTGAAGCTGAGGATGGAGATAAGGCTGTAGACAATTCAGATGAGGACTAACTGTTGAGTGGGTTCCCTCCTTATATTCAGAAAATCATCGGTCTGGACAAGAAGAAACGGCGGGCGAGTAATCTTTTCGCCCGCCGTGTTCGTGGCTCTTATGAGCGTCACGATAGGTTTACCAGAAAAGATTTAGTTGATTTTTTACGTGACAACGGCATCTTTTCGACGTATAAATTAAAACAGGTATGGAAGCCCGGCAATCCTAAAGTATATAACTATTACAAGGAGTTCGGGTCGTGGGATAATGTTCGACTCGAAGTATGGGGTGATCTTGATGTTATTGGTGCTGGTCATTTGGATGACCCTGAATACCATATACGTGTTGTTAGGGATTGGGGACTATACTCTGCACGGGCATATAGGGCTGCCCGTGCCAAGTCTCCCGCTGTTATACCGTCCATGCGAAAGATATTGACTCATTGGGGTTATTTTTCCAACCTTATAGACGCATCTATAAGGACATCAACAAAAGGACAAGTTACTGCCCTGATAATGCTCTCTAACAAGATTGGTTGTATTCCAAGCGCAAAAGATTGTCGGGATGCGTTTATTGATTTGGATTTGATTTTGGAACAGTTTGGCTCTCGGGCTGCTCTTAAAAATTTCCTCGCTTTTGTTAGCTTAAACAAGCAGAGGGGCAAAAAATGAGAACGGAAGAAGACGTTCTTCAGCGTTTTCGTGACGCGTATGACAAGGTGCTCCGCGAGAGACGCGAGAAGTTCTTATCGACAAGTTTTATGAACTGTCGATTTAACGTGCGGCATCGTCTGAAGAAGCATGGCATGGTTGGTTTTTGTCAGAACTCTATTGTAACCGCGAAAGCCCGACACGGTGCCGCCATTTGCAACGATGACTGTGTTGCGGCGGAATGCAGCATGTTTGAGTGTCGGCATTCGGAGGAATCTGTGCGGGAAGACCTGAATAACGTAATGAAGAATCCGAATCAATGTGGGCAGGAATACCCGAAACTTGCGGTACTTTTGTGGTTTTTGCAGAAGGACAATCCCGGCTCGTCGCGAATGTCCCGTGCCTTTGGTTGTTTGGCGGATGCTGTGAACTCATTTTGGGCTTTTGTTACATTGAGGTGGTGGTGATGGGTAGGTGGATTTGTGCCCATGTTGATTCGAAACTCATGAAGCGCGGGAACGCCCCGAAGCTTATTCGTGCTGATTTGGAAAAAATTTTTGGTCAAGACCTTCACGGGATTGTTGTTGTTGGCGGCAACCTAACACCCGATTATTTTGAGTCCGGCATAGAAGATTATGTTTTTGTAAAATGTTCTAATTATTTTGATCATATTGCGGGTTTAAGGCGAAGCAAAACGATTACGGGTGTTCTTGAAGACTTTGATCATCCAAATTTTTGTGACGAGGCGGAAATAGAAAAGTTTGCCCGATCTGTCGGGCCAATCGAGAGAGATTTCCAGTACGGAGATGTTGTTCTTGTCCGTGAGGGATATCTCAAGGGTTTGCGTGGTGTGGTTGTTCGGTTGGCTCGTCGGGGATTTTTCCAAGTCTTTTTCCGCTTGTATACCCGTTCGTTCATGGAAGTCCTGAACGCATCAAACCTTGTGTTTGAGTTGAACATCGTTGATAAGTTCAGGTTTCCGGTTACGGTAAAGGCGAAGAAAGTCTTGTCAACTGGGGAGATCATCTTTCCAGAGGGTTCTATCAGTCCTGATGTAGCCAATCTTCTTTCTCGCGAAGCGGGGGTTTCTTATGAAGATTCGCTATGTCGGAGACGGAATAGAAAACGTCGCGTCAGAGAGTGATCGCGACGTTCGATTCGTACTGTCCCAAGAAGACATCAAAACGTTTGGCTCCGTTTTCGATTTTTTGAACGAAAAGGACAGAGACATTTTGTATCTTATTTTCCTGTCCGGAAAATCGCAAAGTGCTGTCCAGAGGATACTTAACAGAAGCCAACCATCGTTGTGTTATGATATTCGTCGCATCAAAGAACGCTTGCGTTTTATTTGCTATCTGCATTCCGTATTCGATCTATTCGTAGAATTCCTCGAAAAACAATCCTCTCAGTATGAGATAGAACTCATCGAAGTGTTGGTTTTGATGTTCTATACGACCTCCTATACTCATGCCGCTCGTGTTACAGGGCAAGAATACCTCAAGATTCGTTATCGCTTTGATAAAGCTATTCGTGAGTTGGAGCTTCAAAAGCAATGGGAAATATATGAGATTTTTGCGGCTATTCGTGAAAACTTGAACATTGTTAGGCGTTTTTGTCGGACTCCGAAGGCCGTTCGTGAAGGTGCATGTTTGTGATTTGTATATATTTTTTTTATTTACAATATCTCAATAGGACTTATAGTTTTTTCAAAAGGAGGAGTTTATGGACATCTTTGACAAGTTTGAGTGGCATAGCTCGTGTCCTGTAGATAGTATCTTGGGTGTTTCACGTAAGGTTATACGTCGAATGGCGAACAACTCTGTCAATCGTTTGGCGTTTTATTCCGCCGGTGAACAATTTCTGATTCACAAGTCAAAACGAGCGCTTTGGAAAGTTTCAGAAGATGGTGTGTCAATTGAGCCAGTTTTTGCGTCTGATGTGTTGGATGAGTCCGACCTTGAAGGGGGCAAGTCATGAATTTGGACAAGATGTTAACGTCTGCCGTTCAAGACCTCTCTTGGCTGGAAGAGCCGGAAACTTATGATGTTTCCAAGCATCACAAAAAGAACGATATGCTTCGTGAGTTGGATCTTCAGTGGGGTAATGGTGCGACGAACCTTGCTGACGAACCGATTGATGTCGTGTCGCCGCGAGTTGTTGAGGATGAGTCACAGTTTGTTGTGTCGTCTGCCCGCAAGCTGATTGCGTCCGGTCGTTCGGGTTCTGATGTTGTTGCGTGCTTGCAGAAGAAATATGGTTCGAAGACTATCGAAGGGATGATTCCGAGTCTACGGGAAGCATTTGAACTTGACGGTGTCGCTGGTTGCTTCGCTGTGGATTGCGAAGGATTCGCGAATTGTCGTGAAGCTTTGCGTCACGCAAAGAAATCTCCGTTCGCTAGATTTATAGCCTTTGTTGTCAATCATGACGAAGAGAAGGTGTGTCATCGTATTGGAAGGAAGACGACTGCTTCCGGTGGTGGCTCTGTTGATGGGTTGTTGTCTGATGAACGTCTGGTTGTTGGTTCCGACCGTGCGTATTGTCGCGAGCTTGGTTTGCCTGTACTGTCGTATGACGGTGTTGCCCCTGAGTTTGTCGACAAGACGGTTATAGACCTGTTGACTCTTGGTCAGATTTCGGAAGATGACGCGGAATCTATTCGTTCGATGGAAGCATCATCGTTTGTGAAGCTTCGTGAGGCGTTCCGTGTTGCATCTCGCAACATGAAGAAGTCGGGAAAGAAGTATTCTGGAAAAGTTGATGTGTCTGAATACAAGGTCAGTTCTGATTTGTCGTTTGACCTTAACGCCACCACAGATATGAAGGCGCTTGAGGTTGATGATAGTGGTGGGGCGTTTGGGTTGTCTGTAGATGTTAACGACGAAGTTGGATTTGTTGCACAGGATGTTGATCGTGGTGTCAAGAAGGTATCAGATTTCGATGTTGACAAAGAGGTGTTCGACATTCCTATGGAGGATATGCATGGTATCCGTCCTCGTGTCGAATCTATAGATGTTGATTCTGTTGACTCTGTTGATGTTGATGCTGAAATTCCGTTGCTGTTTGATGTGCCTGTTAACAATGAGAGCGTTTTCACGAATCTGGATGTTGACGAGCGTGGAGTATCGCCAGAGGTTGATGTTGACGATGAGTTTGTTGGAATAGAAATAGACCCGTCAACGTTTGTTGAAGACGAGTTTGTTGGTTCTGATGAATTCGAGTTGATGCCGATTGCTCGTCGTGCTCGTAGGCTTGATGTTGATGGTCGTTCTGATTTCTCGTTCTGAAACGAGGGTAATATGAGTGGTGAATTTTCAGTAGCAGATAAAGATGGAGATGTGAGTCTGCCGACCGTTGTCTCACAGTCTTCTGATTTGTCTCAGGTAGACAATGTTGAAGGTGTCATGAAGTTTCGTTCCGAATTGGTGAAGAGTTACCATCAAGGCGCGGTTTCTCTTTTGGATCGAATGGAGCGGAACGGGTGCAATAGTACCGAGCAGTTGGTTATGGAGATGATTCGCGAGGTTATCCGTGAGACTGATAACCTTTTAGGCAACCAACTTATTGCAACTCAAAATGGCAACCTTCGTGATGCATCTATTATATCCAGTAAGCGTGCTGAGGTTTTTCAGTCTGCTATTAAAGCGATGCAAACGAAACAGGCGATGGAGAAGGACGGAAGTATAGGCCTAGATGTAAATTCTCCTTCCATGACTGTTGTTTTTCGATTTTTCATGTCGAAAGTCCGTTCTATACTTATGAGCATGAATTTTGATTCGGAACTTTCTGATACCTTTTTTCGCATGTTCAAAGACGTGATGAAAGATTGGCGAAAAGAGCTGACTGCCGAAATTGCGGCTAATTCTGGCGGTGTAAATATTCAAGGGGAATTATAATGGGTCGTAAGCCAAAGCTTCCTGTCCGAGATTTTATGGAAGACCTTGCCAATTCATTTATCTCAGGGAATAATGGGGATGCTGTTGATATTATCACCTTTGTTCAAGCTCCTTGGGGTTTGAATTTTGTTTTGCGTCCGGTTCAGATTTTCATTCTGAAGGCGTTGTATGGTCTGAAACTCAATGATACCGACAGGACGATTGAGGTTCCAGACGTTACAAACGACAAGGTTCTCTATACGCTTTCGGAGACAGAGTTTCATCGCTGGCTGTTGGACGAAAAACGTTGCAACACGGCGGAGATTGGTGAGGGAAAATCGTTCCGAGAGTTGGTCTTAGTGATTGGAAGAAGAGGTGGCAAGTCGACCATTGCTTCGATTATTTCTGCATATGAGATGTATCGCCTTATCAAGCTTGGCGATCCGGCGAAGTATTATGGCCAGTTGCCGGACACTGTCATTTCGATTTGTAATGTTGCGCCGACAGACGATCAAGCGGATATCGTTTTCACGTCTATATTGAATATGGCGTCCAAGTCTCTATGCATGCGAGATAGAGTTCTTAATCAGACCCAAACATATTTCAACTTAATGACTGATAAAGACGTGGCATCGTTTGGGAAAAAGAACGCCTCCATTGTTGTTGTCGCTGGTGGTTGTTCGTCTGGTGCGTTGCGTGGTCGAAGCAACATTGGTGTTATTATGGATGAGATGGCGTTCTTTCTCGACAACGGCGGACGTTTTGCCGGTGATGCTGTTTATAAGGCGTTAACGCCGTCTGTTGGCACATTTGGCAAAGACGGGAAAATCATTTGCATCTCGTCGCCGTATGCGAAATACGGTGCGTTCTACAATCGGTATGTGCAAAGCTTTGAGGAACAAGAAACAACGTTGATGCTTAAAATGTATACGTCGTTGGCCAACCCATCCATTGACCCGGTGATTCTCAAGACAGAGCGTCGTCGTGATAAAATCAATTTTTTGTGTGAATTTGGCGGGGAGTTCTCCGACTCGGTCGTTGCGTGGATTGACGATGAGACCACTTTCAAAAAGTGTGTTGTGCAGCGTCCGGCACCGACAAAGGGTGTTACAAACGAGCAATATTTTATGGGTGTAGACCTTTCGGCGAAGAACGACGGAACGGCAGTTGCCATTGTGCATCGGGACACCAAAACCAAGAAAATCATCCTCGATTACGCTGATGTTTGGTTTCCGGGCGAGTCCGACGTGTGGGAGTCGAACGATTCCATATACAGAGAATGTACGCGTTATCAGAATTTGGAGTTTCTTCGTGTTGCTGATATAGCGCGTGATATTCAGGAGTTGAGTAAATGGTTCCCAATCAGGGATGGGTGGTTTGACTTGTGGTCTGGACATGCGTTGTTGGAACAACTGCATAACATCGGGATGAAACAGTTGCGCGTTGAGCAGGTAACGGACACATTGAACAGCAGTATTTATACGCTCCTGAAGTCTCTTTATATGGAGGGTATGGTTGAGCTGTTTGACCATCCTGTTTTGGTTCCTGAACTTCTGAGTTTGGAGGCGGAACACAAAGCGAAAAACAAGGTTAAGGTTCGTGCGCCGAACAAGCGTGGGGCGCATGATGATATCTCTGATGCGTATGCCCGTGCAGTCTGGGCGTGCTTCAATTGGGACCAAGACCGCCAAGTAAACCGCACTGTTGTTGCTGGTGGTTTGTCGCCGGTTGATGTCAGTGGACAATCGTTCAACATGCACCGTATTAGTAAGTTACGGAGTCATGGAATGGGTTCGCGAGATATGGCGTCAATGTCTATGAGTGGAAGAGCGTCCTTGAAGAGGGGTAGGTAAATGTTGCGTCGCGGACAGTTGTTGACGAACCCAATTCATGAAGTCAATCACGGAACGACGGCAATAGAACGTATCGTGTCGGGTGCGTTGTTTGATTTCATCGGTATGCTAACCACACTGGAAGAACCAATTGTTTTGAGTGAACGTCACAACCCGACCCGTTTGGTTGATATGTTGGTGGATTGGGCATATAACAAACGTGGTCTGAACACCTTTGACGCGGACGTTTATGGGTGGCAGGACAAAATTCACGTCGCACATGAATTGGTACGTGTTGCGCGTATTTTGTCAGGTGAAGAGGAAGATGTCAAAGCCGAAAAAAAACGTGCGGAAAAGAAGGTCAGGGCTGTGAAGACTCTGGCTGAAAACATTACCCGTCTTCGTCACAACGTAACCCGTGACTTACAGAGTGATGACGAACGTACCCGGATGACTGCCCTTGCTATCGCCCTGATGGATAAGACTGCGGAACGTGTTGGGAATGACGAGTCTGCACAGAACGGTCATGTGGGTGTGACTGGCTTCAAGAAGAAGCATATTTCTACAGATGGCAACCGGGTGCTTTTGAAGTATATTGGGAAGTCCGGTGTGGAACATGAGAAGTCTTTTTCTGATAAGCGTATCTCGGACATAATTCGTGGTCGTCTTGAGCGTTGCACCCCGAATGACTTTTTGTTGTCGTGTTCTGATGGGTACAAGGTTCGTGCCGACCGAGTCAACCGGTACTTGGAAGACTTCGGAATTACAGCCAAGGACATTCGTGGGTATTCTGCCAATCGTCTGATGATTGAGGCTTTGCAGCGTCAGAGTGGCTCTCAAGAAGAGGATGAGCGAAAGAAGGTTTTTCTTTCCGTTCTGAAGCGTGTTGCCGAAGCGGTCGGACATGGTCCGCAGATGCTTCGTAATAGCTATTTGATTCCGTCTTTAGAGACGTCGTGGGTTAAGCAGGGGAAAATTATCAAGCTGACCGAAGAATAGCGGGGTGATATATGGGTGATTCTGTTTATGTGATGGGTGGTCAGTTGAAGGTTCCTGTTGAACCTGTTGGTAGTTTAGCCGTTGAAGGTTGGCTGCCGGGAACATTTGTGAAACTGATTTCTTCGTCGGCGTCTGTCTACAGTGGTGCCATTGCGTGTGTTGACCGTTCTGACGGAACGGGAACCATAGCTGGATTGTTGATTACAGGTCCGCAGCACAATCAGCCTGTTGAAAAACTGAGCGACATGTGGACGACTGACACAAGGATGCGTCCCGGAGGAGAAACACGTTCTGACTGGACGGCTATTGATGCTTCCGCATCAATTCAAATTGACTCAGATAAAATGGTTGGGAGGATTGGCTCAGCCATTGTTACTATGGCTGGTGGTTCGGATGGTCTTTTCAAGACGTATGTGTATGAAAAGAAAGACCTTGCCGAGAGAACCACACCCGGAACTGGGTCTGTGTTGACGTATAATGCCGGTGACAACTTGTATGTGAGCAATCGTGGACTTTTGACGAAAGAGATTGAGTCACCAGACCATGTGTTTTTGGGGTATGCGGTTTACCGTGCCGGGCGTGACCAAGAAGGTGATTTTGTTATTTTCGGTACGGTTATGGCTTTTGGTTAACTTCCGGAAAGGGAGACAATATGGATGGTGATGTTAAAAGGTCCAAAAGGGTTGATATTCCTGCCTCGGCAATAGAGGCTATGAAAATGGCCTCGCGTCATATGGACGAGCAGGACAGGGAAAAAGAAGGTCTGCCGCCCGACCTTCCGAAAGGTCACCCGGCGATTCGTGCCATGATGTCACAGCGTCATCGTGAGTCGATGGGTGCGTCTAAAGAAAAGCCACAAAAGAAACAACAGAAAAAGCAGGCATCTGTTGATGCCGGTCAAAAGGAAAAGGTCAAGAGGTGTGTTGACCTGATTGGTTCAATCTCTGAACGGTCTGTCGCTGTAGACAAGTCACTGCGTGAACTATATGAAGCCTCTGTTGAGGCTTCAGAGTTGATGAGTGATAATCCATCCATGCGCGTGCGTCTTGGACGTCTTGGTCGGATGATATTTTCTTTTCACGCCGTTCTGCGGGATTGTTGTGGGCCGCTTCAGCATGTTGCCCAGCAGATGCAACAGAATCCTGACAGTATGAAGTCGGAGGAATAACACATGGCCAAGCGGAAAGTAAGCGCGAAATCCGAACCGGTTGTTGCCGCCTCGAAAGACGGCATTATACGTGTGCCAGTAACGAGTGCGTCGGCACGGACAGGTAAGGTTGACCCGGTGAAAACGAAGATTGCCGCGAAGCAGGAGCGGTTCCAGCGTATCGCGTCCGGCGTTGCAAATGGGATGTATCGTGAGGCAGGCATGATGATGTCCACCTCGCCGAATGCAACCGGCACGTGGGGTTCAGGTAGCCTTCCTGCGTTCCGAACGTCCTATGCGTCGGGAAACACGATGGTCGGAGGTGGAACGACAGATATTCCGCCGTACTTCCAAATCATGAACGACAAAAACGGCGGGTTGATTTACTGGCCGGTATCGTTGCGTGAGAAGTATGAGTGGTATCGATATTGGGCGAGGTGCTTCACAAACCCCAACGTCATGATTACACGAGAAGATGGAACAGAAGCACCGCTGTGCTCTTTCAAAAAGGGTGATCGGGTTATCAACGGAATCGGCGGGGTTACTGAGGTTTCAGAGGTAACGACTCAAAAATATGAGGGTGCTGTTGTTCGCCTTGATGTCGAGGCTAATCGGTGGAACGATATTGAGACGACACCAGAACATCCATTTTTTGTTCTTCGTTCTGAGAATGTTTGTCGGCACCACAACCGGATTACAGACGAGGACGGTGTGGAGCATCGCAAGACGAGCGTTGAGATTAACTTTTTGCCGGAGTGGGTTGAGGCGAAGGATATTCGTGTTGGGGATATGTTGATTGTTCCTTCAACGAGTAAATCCTTCGAGTCAGTTATGTCTGTTGAGCGTGCGAGGCTTGTTGGTTATTATGCGGCAGAGGGCAATGTAAACTTTGATCGAAACGGAGAACCAGAAGCTGTCACGTGGAGCCTTGGGACTCACGAGGACGATTTGATCGAAGAGATAAAGAGCCTGTGCGTTACAGAGCTTGGTTGTGTTCCTTCCACTTACAATTACCCAGAACGTGAGTCTTGTACCTCTCTGAGGGTGTGGGATAGGGAATTTGCAAAATGGGTCGTTGAAAACTGCGGGGTTGGTTCTCATTCCAAGAAGTTTTCTCGGCTCATTTTTGAGGCGGACGATGAGACTGTTCGCCATATTGTTGGCTGCTGGTTGAACGGTGATGGAAATCGGGACGATGCGGAGGCTGAAGGTCAGGTTGATGGGACAACCTGTTCGTTTGATATGGCAAACCAATTGTTCCTGATGATGGTGCGAGTTGGACTTGCGCCAGCTAAAAGGGTGAAAGATGTGACGGTTTTTGGTTGCGGAGAGAAGTCTGGAAACAAGGCTTGTCGAATCTTTTTGCCTCCGATGTTTGCCAACAAGATCGTTGAGTACTTCAAGTGGGATGGGTGTGTGAAGTCTCATCGTCATCGAAAGTACAACCACGATGGGAACATGTTGTTGCCAGTTCGAGGGATAAAGCTTCGTGAGTTTTCTGGTGTTATTTGGAACCTCTCAACGAGTGGCTCTTCGTACGAAGAACGCACTTTCTTGGTTCACGGGATGGTCACCCACAACACTGACGCCTTTATTGGGCGCGGGTTGGAGCTTCTGGCCGACCTTCCAATGTCACGCATCTCTTTAAACATGCCGAAGATGGAGAAGAAGCCCAAAAAGCTCCGCGATGAGATTTACGCCTTCTTCACGGGGATGTGCGAGAACATCGGGCTGTTTCGCAGGTTGCAGGAAAACCTGTGGGAGTACAACCTGATTGGGAACGTGTACATCTATCACGAATGGAACAGCAAGCGCAAGATGTGGGAGCGCATCGTGACGTTGCCGCCTGAAGAGGTGAGTGTTTTTCAGTATCCTTTCCAAGACAACGCTCGCGTTGAATACCGTCCGGAGGCACTCATGCGGGTTGTTCAAGCCGCAGATGCTGGCAATATGGATGGTGATGATATCTCTCAAAGAATATTTGCCGGTATTCCGAAGGATGTCGCAGAGATGATTCGTGGGCAGGGATGCGTGATCTTTGATAGCTCACCTATTATTGATAGCAAGGTTGGGTCGTTTGTTTACCATATGGCAAGGCGTCGGTCGCCATATCTTGACCTCGGGGCTTCTGTGTTGGAGCGTGTTCTTGTTCCAATGCTGATGAAGGAGCACTTCCGCTATACCCAGCTTGGTTTGGCGTCGCGTAATATGACTCCGAAAAATAAGGTTTCCGCTCCGGGGTTGACACAGCCTGAGCTTGACGACCTTCGGATGCAGATGGATTTGTCCTATATGGACCCCGATTATTCCATCGTGACCAACTACGATTGGGACTGGGAACAGATTGGTGCCGACGGACGTTTGCTTGATTTGCAGGGCGAATATGAAGCTATTGAAAATCAGGTGTTTTCGGCTATGGGTGTGACACGTGAATTGATGACGGGTGAAGGCTCGTGGTCAGGCAACCGCGTCACCATCGAGATTATCAACACAATGTTCCTCCTGACCCGTGAGATGCTTCGTGAGTATGTAGAGAACTTTTTGTTTCGCCCTGTAGCCATTGCACATGGATGGTATGAAGAGGACAAGAATGGTGTCAGGGAATACTGGTATCCGAAGCTTGGGTTCAATCGCCTGTCAATTCGTGATAATTCGGAAGTTTTTGACAGTCTCTTCCAGCTCTACATGAAGGGTTCTGTCCCGGTCGATGTTATGTACGAGCTGTTCAACCTCGACCCGGAAGCCATGCATGAAAAAATGCACTCTGATGTGTTTACGTTGAAAGATTCAACATTCAACCGGCTTCTGGAAGAGGTCAACTTTTCTGTTGGTCAAAAAATTGTTGAATCGACTGACGTTATGCAGAGGGTTGCTGATTACCTTGGTTTGAAGGTTTCGGACAATCCTCCTGCCAGTGATGAAGATGGTGGATTCGGCGGTGGTGGGTTTGATGGTGGCTTTGAATCCGGTGGGGGTGAAGAACAGCCGGAGACCCAAGAAGAATCCGCCCCCGAGGAAAGTGCGAGTGAGCCGGATGAGGAGTCTGTCGGTCTTGATGACTTGTCGAGCTTGTCGGATGTTTTGCTTGATAATAACGAGGAGTGACAATGTTTAGCTCTGTGTCGGTTGACAGCATGATTCGTGCCGAGATTGAAGCGGTGCGAATTGCCCAAAACCCTTTCGCGGAAGGCGTCTTGATTGAGGCGCGTTCGGTTGTTGCGCAGGGTGGTGTTGACCTTGATACGGAAATCACTGAGGAAAACCTTGACGACGTTATCAAGAAGATGACGGAGTTTGCCGGTAACGTGGACGTCGAGCTTTCAGAAGACGACGTATCAGACGAATCTGAGAAGCCAGAAAAACCCGCAAAGACCGAGAAATCCGAACCATCTCCAGAAGTAGAGAGTTCAGCCATTGACCCGCTGGATGTTGCAAGTCGAGCTGTGGATATGGTTTTGGAGATTCTGAAAACACCTTCCACCCGAGTGGCGTCTGCCGTTGCAGATGTTGTGTTGGCGACTGAGCTTATTGAGTCGAAATCGTCGGAGAAGTCAAAACAATGGTTCCGTAGTCTTTCGGATGAGGCACAGAAGAGTTTCTGTGAACGTTCCCCGGACTCTGAGTTGTGTGGAGGCAACGGAGCCGGGAAGAAGCAGAAGTCAGAAAAGCCATCAAAACAACAAAAAACTCCCGAGGAGCAACCTCAACAAGCTCCGGAACCCGTTTCACAAGACGGTATTCATCCAAGTCAGTTGGGTGATGGTCCGTTTGATTTTGAGTCCCGGAAGGAAAAGCCGCTCTCTGAAAAACAGCACAAGAAGATCATGGATGGTGGCGGCGTTGCTCTGATTCTGTCACAAATGAGAAACGAATTCCAAAGGGCAGGTCAGGGTGCGATTTTTGACAAACGAATCGGACAGGGTGTTTTGTCGCAGGGTGACGTGACGTCCATTCAGAAGGCAGTCATGGATTCGTCGGAAGGTAATAAGTACGACCCTGAAAAGGCTTTGAAGGCTGTTACAGCCTATCTGTTTAAGCCCGCCGGTGATGCTCAAAAACCGACAAAGAAAAAACCTGTAAAGGAAGCTCCGGTCGAAAAGACGGAGACTCCGATTAAGGAATCACCGTCAGAGAAAACAGAAACCCCGACCGAGAAGGCTCCTGAAAAGAAAGAGGAGCCGAAAAAGACTGAGTCGCCATATGGTGACGCGAAGTCACAGGGACAACATGAACTTGTGTCCAAGGACAACCCCCTGAACTTTTCGGATAAGGATGGGATGAAGTCTCGTGGTTTTCGTGAGCCGAAGCCGGGTAGTCCAAATTTATCGGACGAATCGGTACTCATCAATCCGAATTCCGGAGAAAAGTTCCGATTCGGTGACTTGCCGAAGCAGACTCAAGAAAAAATCCGGCAGATAGTCGAGAAAAAGGGCGCATGGCTTGCCCCCAAAAAGCAGTCTGAACCGAAGAAGGAAGAAAAGCCCGAGGAACCCAAAAGCGAGAAGCCGGAAGAAAAACCGGAATCTTCTGCCGGTGATGTTTTGTCAGAGACGAAGTCTAAGTCTGTCGGGAAGTCATTGGCCAAGTCTGTTGCGAAGTCGATTGGGAAGAACGTTGGTGGTTTTGCGAAGGCCGTCAAGAAGTTCATCAAAAAGACGGACGCCGCGTTTATCAAGAAATATGTCGGGACGAAGAAAACAGTGCGTGAACTTTTGCGGGATGTGATTGATAGTGCGAAAGAGTCATATGCCGATTCAGAGGCAAAGACGTCGTCTGTTAAGACAGCCTCGGTTGTTGATGAGTTGGTTGTTGCAATGATTGCCGATAGGATTGTTTTGGCTGCCCGTGGGCTTCAGGTAAGGCGTAAGGACAAAGACCTGATGCGTGATACCGGCGGAACATCGAAGAACAGACCGAGACAGCCGTTGGACAAACCTCCGCGTGATGACCTCCGTAACCGTTTGTCGCCCAAACGGAAGCCGTCGTCCGACAAGGACAAAGATACAGATTTGAATCCGGATAAAAAGGCCGGAGAGGAAGATGACAACGAAGAAGCCATGATTTTGATGTAGGAGATTTTATGAACTCAGAAAGGCTCGCTCACATGGTAGACAGGGTTGCGGGTTTGGAAGATGCCCCCGGTGGTACGAAAGATCCCGTGGAGGTTGTTGACGAATCTGTGGACAACATTATTGCCGCCATAGAGGCAATCGGCGAAGCCTTGCCTCAGGTTGACGTGTCATCTGCCGAGGAATCTGCGGCTGTTGAGAAAATAAAAGACCTGATGGAAACGGCAATCGCCCCGTATATGGTTGATGTTGCGAAGGCTATGGATGTGTTTGTTGGTAGCGAAGAGTAGCGGGTTTAAAATATTTTATATCTGCTAATAGTTATGTGGAGAATGTATCACCAACTACAAAAGGAGAGACAAGATGGGTACTTATAGGAAAAATCCCGATTTGAAGTCTGACGAAGAACTCTTGGCATCACAAACTGCTGGTGGAATCCGTGTTTATGAAGGTCCAAGAGTCGTCGATATTCGCCGTGCGAATGGTGGTGGAGCGTATAAGGTTATTGGTCGTGCGTCTGCTAATACTGGTGTTGCCATGTCGCATCAGGATTCTGCGTTGATTCGGCGTAAGCCCGGAGAGTGACTCCGGGCTACGGTATGTTGTTGTTTTGTATCAAGATACAGTGTCCGCACAGATTATAAGGTAGAAAACCATGAAACGTCGTGTTGCTAAAGAAATCCTTCGCATAGCGAAGTCCATCGTGTCTGGTGCATCTGAGTTTTCCGTGCTTATTCACGAGTCTGATGCCAAGAAGGCATTTGATAAGGCGGTTTCATATGCGCAGTACGATGCAGGTCATGGTGGGTATACCGGAACGATTGCAGAGAAGGCCGGGTATGGTTTCAAAATCGTATCTGAACCTGTGCCGCCCTCCGTTGCTAAATCAATAGCGCGTGAAAAGATGGACGACAACGACAAGTGGGGTCCTGCGTTTGCCATTCCGGTTACAGATGATTATGAGGTCAAGATTGTTCCTGTGAAGTTGAAAGTCGAGGCGGATTCATCTGAGGACGCCGTGAAGTTGGTCTTTCAGAAGATTCAAGAGAAGTATCGTAAGTTTGAAGTGTCGTGGAAAGAAAAACCACAAACCACTGTGTTGAAACCGACTCGTTGGGACATAAAGGTGACGAAGAAAACAGCACCCAAGTTGGTGCCAGAGTTTGGATTCACACTGGACCGGCCGTTTCGTGGTTCCAAAAACATGAGGACACCCAAGGAAGCAATTGATGGGGCGAAGCGCCTCATTGAAGAGTTGGTGAAGGGTGGTGGTGAGCTTCCGGAATCTGTGAAGTTTTTTGTGTCGGCTCGTCCTGTTGAGTTTATGCTTGGAGAGGTTTCCAACAAGGGCGGAAAGAAGTCAACCTTTGAGGTGGTGGGTAATGTTTCTGTCTTGTTGAAGTCGAATCTCGTGAAGAGCTATTTGTTCTTTGGTTTGGCCGCTGACTGAGGTTTGTATGGCACTATCATTTCCATACCCTGTGTCCGGTGGTGAGGTGCGCGATGCCGGAAATGGCTGCATCGCGTCGTGTGTCCATCGTATGTATTGTCCGGCTTTTTATTGGTTGGCGCGTTATCAAAACCGGCAAGACATTCGGTCGTCATCGTTGGGAACGAATTGTGCGGCGTGGTCCGACAACCCGGCTGACCGCATAATTGGAAACACCCCGGATGATATTGCCCAAAACGAGCGTCTGAATGACGATGGTATTTTGACAGAGACAGATACCGGTGGAATAATAGAGCCAGTAACCGGCGGGCGTTGGCGGGACGAATCGTGAAGATTGCCTGTTCGTGCGGTATTGACGACGAGTTTCTCGAAAAACACACCCTGAGAAACGAGTCGCATGCTGGTGTCGAGTCGTTGGCGGACGCCGCGAAGGAGCTTTTGTCTGTAGCGGAGCTTCTGGTTGGTGAGCCTGTGATCGATTACTCCAAGTATTTGAATCATACACCGTCTATGGGTGGTGAGTATTATGCCTCGTGATGTGAAGTTTGATAGGGCAGCATGGGTTGCGGCAATGGAGAAAAAGGCTCCAAAGCGTCGTGCTGTGAGAACTCGGGTCAAACCCGGTGAATTGCGTGGGACGCTTGGTGCGTCGCGGAATTTCCGCTTGGTTATTCGCGAATCAGCGTTGCGTCAGGTATTGGTTATGATTACCTACAAAAAAACTTCGACAGATGTGACTAATAAATACTTAGTTGAACCATATAGTTACCGTTCTAGGAAGTTAAAGGTCGGGCGCAGGAAAATGTTGTTTGCGTACGATACGCACAAATTGCCGAACCCGGACAGCAACCGCTCAAAAGCGGAAGCGTTACGATCCAAAAAACCGTCTATCAAGGGTTTTGCAATGAGCAATATCAAAAAAGCCGTTATTACGGACACCAAGTTCCGCCCCCGGTGGCCGGTCGAGATTCGCTAATTCAACTCTTGTATATTTTTTTTATACTGAACTTTTGTCTGAGGGACACCTTAAACAAATGTCCTTGATGTTTCGTTTTTTTTTGGATGGATGGGTCGACCATGATGAGACGAGGGACGCTTGAAAGCTTGCTGTCTAATCCTTCAGTTTTAACTGACCGATTTTTGGAAATGACCCGGATTTTTCGTCCGGGTGATGTCGTTGAAAGTGCCTTAACACCGGGATTGAATTATGGTGTGGTCGAGGATGTAAACGACAAAACTCGCAAAGTCATGGTGGTGTGGAATAGCGGGATTCAAGACCAAGTTGACCAAAATGACATTCAGCTTGTTCCAAATATTCGTCCAGAGATTGAAGACCGCATTCGTGCCGCTCTCCTTCCGCTGAATGGACGTCGTATGGCGGGTGATCAAGAAGACGCAATTATTCCACCTAACTACATATCAGATCCAGACTTACACGGCATAACAGAAAGTCGTGGTGGTGGGTTCTCTATTATGCAAAACCTGCAAGAAGACCTCCACAAAGAGAGCATTGAAGACGCGAAGACGGGCAGCGTTGATGGGATGCGTTCCCGGCGTGCTGTTTACCACAAGCAACGTGGCAGGGTGTACCAGCGTTCCCGAGTTGAGGTTGAAAACGAAACCCTGAGGTGTCCTCGCTGCGGCGAGGATGGTATGGAGAAAGAATCGTACACGAAGGGTATTTATATGTTTCGTTGTCCGTCTTGTGGTTGGAAAATCACTACAGACAAATTGTTGTAGGAGGGTGAAACCATGTGTGACAAGAGTGAATATGACCGGGATGTTTCAAGTGTCACATCCGGCGTGAAGGAAATCGTTGGAATCCTGAAGCCGTTTTTGGTCGCCGCTCTGATTATCGTTGCTGGTGTTTTGCAGTATAAGGGGTTAATCGACTCGGCGACGTTCAATTTGATTATCTCTGTTCTTGGTGGAGGTGTTGTGGCGTCTGTTCAGACTGCCCAGCGTCGTCTTGAACGGAAAACGGACAGGGCTATTCGGTCGCTTGGGAAGTGAATCTGTTTGTGTTGGTTTTCGTTTAACGAAAAGAAGAGGGTAGGAATATGAATCGAGAGATGATTGCCAAGCAACTGGTTGTTCTTGCGAAAGAGTTGATGGGTTCAGGAGCCGATGCCGGTCGTGATATGATTCGTTCGGCGAAGAAGGTGTTGGAGCTGCGTGCACGTCGCGCCCAGATGGTTGTTGCGTCTGAAAAGGCGAGCTACAATCGCTATGCCGCCCGTCAGGTTCTTGCTTTCAACGTTCCACAGAAAGCCGAAACCCTCGCCAAGATGATGAAGGTTCACGGGTTCACCATCAACGACGATGGGAAGATTGCCTATTGGCCGTTTGGTGCCGGTGGGATGATTGATTACTCCAAGCAGCCGACCACTGTCGGTGGCGGCGTGTCATACAACGACTTTCCGACTGCGATTCGTCAGATGCAGCACATGGTGACGGGTGCTGACGAAGAGATTGCCAAGATGCGCGAGCTATTGGATGCGACCGCACGTTTCCGGAAAGACATTCGCGAATCTGCCGGTACTCCGGACGACGAGCTGAAGGAAATCTTTGACAAGCAGTTGTCGAAATCTGTGGCGGAGTTGTCTCGCGCCCGGATGCCTGCGAAGCTGGAAATCAAGAAGATTCTGGATGAAACTCAGAAGCTTTGTGATGGTGGGAAGTTCAAGGAGGCTATTGCCAAGTCGAACGAGGTGGACGAGCACGTATTCAACCTTTTGAAGTCTTGGGACTCTCGCAAGAAGGTTTATGCCGACCGCATCAAGATGTTCTATGGGCTGGACAATGCACGCCGCAAGCGCCCGGACACGTTCAACTCTGTTCTTTTGGAAATCATGACCGGAAAGTGATCGGGGGTGTCTGATGCGTCGTTGCACGTCTGACCATTGTCTTGTTGCCGCAGCCCGGAAGTCCAGACTTGTTGGTTTGGACTTGCCGGTTGCCGGTATTCTGCACAGCCCGTCTAGGGATTGGAATGCCATCTCGAAACGCGGCAGCATACGGGTTGCGTCGGATAGGCGTGCGTTGGATGTTGACTGGAAGAAGTTCAACGTCAACGACTTTCTATTCTCGCACTGTACTATTGTGACGAGTGTGAAGACGGCGGATAACGGATTTTGGATTGAGCCGCCCTGTGAAGAGCTTGTGAATGCGAACGGGAACGCATGGACGACTCCGGTTTTGCTTGCGACTTTCAAGTCGTTTGGGAACGCGGAGAATTACTATGAACACGTTCAGGTTCCCGAGCTTTCCAAGGGGAAGATTTTGGATGCCGTATTGCGCCCAGTGACCTATGTTGGGCAGACTGGTTTGAAGGCGGATGTTCTGTATTGTGACATCCTCGTGGCGACCAGCCGCACGCATGGGGAGTTGGTTGATAGGATTGAGCACGGCGAGCTGACGACCATGTCGATGGGTTGCTTGGCGCATGTCGTTCAATGCTCGAAGTGCGGCAAAGAAATCAAGGACGATGATGCCAACTGCGAACACCTTGACAACGAGTTGATGCAGGAGTTTGTTGACAAAAACGGCGTCCGTCGCATTGTTTCCGAGCTGTGTGGTCGGTCGTTTAAGAGGAATGGAGAGTGGGTTGGCGACCCGGAATCGCTTGAGTTCATTGAAGCGTCGTGGGTTGAAAAGCCTGCTTTCAAGGGTGCGGTTCTCAACCACATGATTAGCGAGGTTGATGCCGAAAAGCACGCGTCCATCCTGTCGTTGCCCTCCCGCAAATTGGCTGCTTTGTTTGATGACCTTCCGCACATTCGCGTTGCGGATGCGGAGGGGATGTTGGTGTTGCGTGTTGCCCGTGAGGAGTTGTTGCGGCGTCGTGAAGAACATTTGATTTCTCGTGTAGCGCGTTCCATTTGGTGCGCGTAGGAAATGGCGTATCGGCTGATAGATGTGTTGAGAAGGAGGAGTGCGATGAGTAAGGCTCGTGAAGCCCTGTTGTTTCAGATTGATGAGATGGAAGCGCGTCTGGCTAGTGAATCAGACGAAGCGATTTCGCAGTGGGCTGATGAAATCGTTGAAGAAGAAGCGCAGGTGATTGAGGAAAGCACCGGTATTCCCGTTGAGGATGAGGCGGATTTCTCCGACCAGAACACCAAGATGTCCTCTGTTGCCGAATCGTTGGTTGCGATGGCTCAAGCTCTGATGGGTGAAGAATCCGAAGGAGACAAGCAGGTTGACCAGCAGTACGAAGAAGAGGTTAAGGAAGAGGATAAGGCTATTGGTGCATCTATGGAAAACCGTGTCGCATCCTCGCTCGTTCGTCTCGCCTCGATGTTGATGGCTGAAGATGACGAAGAGACCACGGAAGAGGAAGACAAGGAAGAAACCACGGCCAAGAAGGGTGCAGACAAGAAGGATCTGCCGCCGGAGTTCCTCGAAAACATCAAGAAGAAGGAAGATGACGCCAAAGCGAAGAAAGGTGCCGTTGCCGCTCGCAAGGCTGAAATCGAGAAGTTGGAAAAGGTGATTGCTTTTGCCAAGAAGAAGCTTTCGTCGATGCGTGGGTAGCCTATCTCGTCCGAATGGGTTTTTAATATTTTTTTTATAGTTTCACAAGTGTTGAGACTATTGTTCGAAAAAAGTTTAGAGGAGATAGAAAATGTCCCAGAAGAAAATTGGCAGGGAAGCAATTCTTGCTGAAATTGGCCGCCTCGAAGGGATGTTGAGCCTGCGTGGTGCCGAGCGGAAGTCGTCGGAAGACCTCGTTGAAGAGGTTGACCTGAATACCGACATGGGTGAGGGTGCCAAGGAAGCAGCGAGCCGTTGCGGCGACTTTGATGACATTGTTCCCCTCGATGTCGATTCCGACGAGGGGTTGTTGGAAGATGTTCTTGATGATGTCGACTTCGAAGGTGGTGCGGATGTTTTGGATGCCTGTGGTACTGTGGCGTCTGAGATGGAACCCGGCATCGAAGACGAAATCACTCAAGACAGTTTCGACGAAGTTGAGGAAGAGCTTGGTGCGGATGATATTGCGACTGAAGACACCACGAAGGATGTTGTGGCGTCGGAATATGTCGGACGTTTGTCCGAGGCGTCGAGTCGTCTTGACCGTGTTGCTTCCTATTTGGAAAAGAATGGTCAGGTAAAGTTGGCCTTCCGCATTGACCGTTTGGCGGATGCCTTGGATGCGGAGAGGTCACGGCTGTCAAAATAATGACGGGCTTTGACTACTTTTTGAGAAAGAAAAAGGAGACATGAAGATGGAAAAGCGTGTACGTCTTACAGCCCGTCGTCGCAGTGCCTCGGATGACATTCCGTATCCGGGAACGGTGAATCAGGAAGACCGCAAGTTTGTTGAACGTGACAAGTATGACACGTTCGAACAGACCATCAACCATGAGCTGCCGGATATGCGCACTGAGTGGCGCAACGATGCTCGTGACGAAATCGGTTTCCCGATTGCCGAAGACCATACCGAAATCACGGGTACGAAGGATGGGGGTATGACCGTCGCCAGCGTGCGTCAAGCTGCCAGCAAGGCTGTCAAGCTCTCTATGTTGCTGTTGGGCAACAAGGTCCCGGAGAAAATGATTGAGGGGCAGGCGAAGGATTTCATGCTTCTCGGTTCTGCCGGTCTTGACCGTGCCCTTTCCCGCTTCGCCAAGACCGAGACTTTGTATGCTCGCAAGGCGGAAGATGAGGAGGAAGACGAGGAAGAGACTGTCGAAGCTAAGAAGAGTGCTGACGAAGCTCCTGCCGAGGAAAAGAAGGAAGAAACCACAGCCAAGAAGTCTGCCGACGAAACGCCTGCCGAGGAGAAGAAGGAAGAAACCACGGCCAAGAAGGGCTCGGACGAGGAAGAGACCACGGCTGAGGAAGAAGCCCCGAAGGCGAAGAAGGGTGCTGATGAAGCCCCTGCCGCCGAAGAGAAGAAGGAAGAAGCCCCGAAGGCGAAGAAGGGTGCCGACGAGGAAGAGACCAAGGCTGATGACGAAGCTCCTGCCGAGGAAACCAAGGCGAAGAAGGGTGCCGAGGAAGACGAGGAAGAGACTGTCGAAGCCAAGAAGGGTGCTGATGAGGAAGACGACGAGTCCAAGGTTGCCGAGTTGGATATCGAACTTTCTGCCGCAGAAGAGGAAGACACAGAGGAAGATGAGAAATCTGCATCTATTCTGTCCTCTCTCTATGAAGAGGTGAAGAAGCAGGAAGCTGCTCGTCGCGGTAAGACCTCTGAAGATGATACCGAAGAAGAGGTTGTTGAATCCAAGAAGAGTGCTTCTGTAAAAGCCCGTGGTGCCCAGAAGCTTGGTGGTCAGCCGCGTATCGCCAGCGACATGTCTGTGAAGGACATCTCTGAGATTTGGGGAGATGTTCCGGATGTCAGTGGCGTGTTTAACTGAGGCTAACCCGGTGTGTGCCGGATTGGTTTGAAAAGCGGATGGGTTCACGGGTTGTGACCCTTTGTCGAAAACAGGATAGGAGGTTGTACGATGAGTTTGACGATTTTGATTCGTGGACACCTCTCGTCGATTCCGAGTCTCGCCGATGTCTGCTTCACGCAGGACAATTATGGCGATGGCACGAACACGACGATGAGTGTGAACACCCCGCGTGGCGTGCTGGGTGGTTCTGTGGCGGCTGTGGCGGCTGCTCCGGATGGCGGTGACTATATTACCGTTCCGGGCACCCGTGCCTTGACTCCCCTTGGTCTTTTCGTGAATGACGCTGCGGGCGCAGCTTTTGAGAACGCCCCTGCTGTCGCGAGCGGCAAGGTCACGGTGATGAAGGCTATGGCGTCGGTTGAGGTCGATGTGTTTGAGACACAGACTCGCGCTGACCACGGCGTTGCACTGGTCTATGCGGTTGGTCAGAAGTTGTATGCCTCGGATGCTGGTCTGTTGACCAACGAGGCGTCCACCGATGGGACCGTGATTGGTGTCGTCACAAAGATTCCGACGACTGCCAGCCCGACCCTCGGTTTGGACATGCGTATTTAGTAGTTGAAAATTGGAAACGACCCTGCCCGTATGTGGCGGGCAGGGTTAAAGTTGAAGGTGCCGTGAGAGGAGGAATTTCAAATGGCTGTTGATAACCAGACCAAGAATGAAATCATCAGCGCTTTTATCAAGACGTCCGCCGGTCGGTCGCGTCTTGCCGCGTCGATGATTCAGCCTCTCAGAAAGCGCCGGGACTACGCTTCCGTGGGACGCCGTGCGTTCTTCGTGGAACAGCTTCCGGATGGTGCTCTCCCCATTTACGACAAGGACCCGAACGTTACGGCCTATGTCGTTGGTGAGGAAGGCGAGAACATCGTGGCTGTCGCGAAGCCGAAGAGGGTGTTGTTTCCTCTCTTCGAAGTCGCATCGAACCCGGAAATTCAGCTCACTGAAATCAAGGCTCGTCGCTTTGATTTGATTGAGCGTAGCGTGGACCTCGCGAAGTCTGAGATTCAGGCTGAGGAAGACCGCAAGGTGTTTGCGGTTATGGATGCGTTGGCCGCTGACCCGACCAACCCGAACCCGGACATCCCGGTCACGACGAACCTGACGGCGAACGCTCTTGCTGACGCCTTCGCGAACGTCGAGCGTTCGGACATGCGTGTTGCAAATGTGTTCTTGAATGCCAAGGACTACGCGGACCTGCGTAAGTGGGACCGTGATACCCTCGACATCGAGACTCAGGCCAAGTTGTTGAAGACCGGTCTGATGGCAACCCTCTGGGGTGCGAAGCTCATCACAAGCCGTATCGTTCCGGAAGGAACTGTTTACGTTTGTGGCGAACCAGAGTTCTTCGGACGTATCCCCGTCCGCACCGAGTTGACTGTCCTATCCGCCGACGACCCGAAGAACCGCCTGATTGGTTTCAGCATCTTCGAGAACATTGGTATCGGGGCGTACAACCCGTATGCGCTCCAGCGCCTCCTGATCTCCCGCGCCTAATCGCGCCTGAGTGAAGGTGGTGTAGGTCTCATCCGCTGCCGCCCCCAGTCTACGTGACTGGGGGCGGTTTTTTGGATTTATTCCCATTTTTACACTCGTTTTTCTTTGGTGTTATCCCCGTTGTTTGTATAATGTGTTGGTTCTTTCTGAGGAGAAAAAACAATGGGGACGCAAACGCACAAGAATCATGGGTTGAATAAAGATATGGTGGAGCAGTTATATCTTCGAGACGGGTTGAGTGATTCGGAGATTGGTTCGAGGTTTGGGTTGACTGGTGAGGGTGTTGCGTACTTCAGAAGAAAGTACGGCATCAAAACGATTTCTCAGTCTGATAGGATATCTATCAGGGCAAGAAAGATCGGACTGATGGAGCTTTCTGTGGTTTCTGATGATGAGTTGATTCGGTTATATGATAAGCATGGGATGGTTACTCTTGGGAGGATGTTTGGGTGCAGCAAAATTCCAATCCGAGAAAAACTGCGCCGTCTAGGGGTTTGCATAAAAACGAAGCAAGATAGGACGGTAAGCGGGCATCCGGACAGCCTGTCCCTGATGCAGCAGGAGGTGTTGATTGGGTCGCTGCTTGGAGATGGATGCCTCGTTGTGAACAACCTCGGGGATGCTGCCCATTTCCAAGAGATGCATTCGGCAGCTCAGAGGCGATATCTGGAGTGGAAGCACGATGTGTTCATGCCTTTCTCCAAAAGGATTCACAAAGAGGATAAGGTGTTGGACGATGGGAGGGAATCGAAGGGTTTTGGTTTTAAGACATGTGTTCATCCGTTGTTTGTTCGGTTCTATGATATGTTTTATGGGGGAGCCAAAAAGCATCTTCCAGATGGCTTGATGAGGAATATCTCGCCACTGAGTTTAGCGGTCTGGTATATGGACGATGGCTGTCTTTCTGATCAAAATAAGGACGGAGTATTCACGATAGCCTCTGGGTTTTGTAAAGAATCTGTTGAGGTTATTGCTGATTCGCTTAATGATCGGTTTCAGTTTGATATTGAAGTTCGCGAAGTAGATAGTGTGTCTGTTCTTGTTTTTCATAACAAGCAGAAATTCTTCGATGTTATTGGTAGGCACATTGTTCCGTCGATGGCATATAAGGTTCCTTTGAGTTTGAGGTTTTCCATGCCTCATATTCGGAATCCGAAGTTGTATGGGTTGCCAAACAAACTTTCTCCTGCGGAGGTTGCGAATCCATCTGAAGGACTGTTGGATGATCTTGTTGAGTTTTGGCAGGTTGCAGGGTTTCCTTTTCCAAGCGTTCCGAAGAAAGACAAGAGGTTGAGCGAGATAGAAGCGGTCAGAAATTCCAAGATAGAGCTTTCAGAAGTAGTTGGGTCTGGATTCTCTTCTGGCTGTGGGTTGTGTCTGTCGTTCTTCGAGAATGTTTGGTCGGTGAAACGGCATGGGCAAAAAAGCCCAGAGGATGTGTTTTACGATAAGGCTCTCTTGAGGCATGCTATCCGTGACTGCTTGAAGCATCGTGGTGGGTGTCGGGAGTCGGAATTGCGTTCTGAGCTTCGAACGTTTGGAGGGGTCCAAACGTTTCGTCCGGTTGTCGCAAGGGCAATTTATGATCGCTATTGCCCGGTTGGCGGGCGAGTTCTTGATCCCTGTTCTGGTTGGGGAGGGCGATTGCTTGGGTTCTATGCGTCCGTTGTGTCGGAGTATATCGGGGTTGATGCGAATCCAGATACCGTGAAGGGGCTGAAACATATGCGGTGTTTGTTGGGTCGGGATGTTGCGGGTAAGTCTGTTGATATTAAATATGCCGCTTTTGAGGACTTGAAACTTGATGGATCATTTGATGTCGTCTTTACGTCGCCTCCGTATTTCTGTAAAGAGTTGTACGGGGACGATGAGTTTCAGAGTTATGTCCGGTATGGCAAATACAACGATTGGCGGGATGGATTTTTGAAGCCTCTTGTTGAGAAGTCCGTTTCCGTTTTGAAGCGTGGAGGTTTTTTGATACTCAATGTTGCGGATGTTCGGGTTGGTGGTGATGTTTTCCCACTTGTCGAAGACACACGCTCGCTGATGAAGTCTGTTATAGGGCTGTTTGCGGAACACAACATGGAGTTTCTGAGTCCATATGGCGGGAAGACAAGGTTTGAACCAATTCTCGTTGGTCGGAAGGATTGAGGAACACATGTTATACTTATTTTATATATTGATGAGTGTAGGAGGATATTATGCCTGATTCGTTTCGCAAAGAAGTTGATGTAGCGTATCGTCGTGTTCATGGTTTCGAGAGAGAAGACATGATGGCTCAACGTATTGCGTCTGAGTTGGTTCGTGTTGCCCGTGATGTGTCGGCTGTTCCTGCAACAGATATTCTTGTGACGAAAAACGCCCTTGTTGGGCGTTCGGAGCGTGTTGTTGCGGCTGTCAATCGCGAGAGTGTTTTGTTCAATCTCTCTATGCGGATGAATCAAGTGTATAGTCGGAAAAACATGATGTTGATTACCTTTAGTCCTCGTTGGAAAGAGGATAAATTTATCAACAAGGAAGGACAGAGTTCTGAGGTTCCGGTGTCGGCAGTGTATCGTCGTTTTGTTGAGAAGGCGATATTGTCGAGCTTTGGAGACGATGTTCTTGTTCAGTGGAAAGATGATATTTGTTGGATTAAGGTTTCGTTTGAGGATTGATGTTTTCTAGGGGTCTATCATGGTTGACAATAATGTTGCTTTCGAGTTGATTCGTTTGGCAAAGACGCTTGTCGGTTTAGATGTTGATGTGTATAAGAAGAAGGCTTTTATTATTGCTGACCAAATGTCTAAAAAGTCTAAAGTTATTCGTGTCAAGTCTGAGGTTGAGTTGAAGTCTGGTAAGGTAGTAATAGTGTTCAAAGCCAGCCTTATATTAAAAGACATATATATAAACACTGACGAAGGTAGTGGTTTGATTTTTACCATGTCTCGCGAATATATGGAAGATTTAAGGAATTTGGTAAAAATTCACATCGGTTTGTTTGATGTTGATTTCTCGTCCGGTTCTGTTATGAGTTATGGTCGTTTGGCTCGGGTAGTTGTTCCTGTTGAGCGTTCCGTTGATAAGGTTCAGTATTTTAAACTATTTGATGATGGTGTTTTGTCAAGTAAGATTGAAAGTGTTTTAACACCTCCCAGTAGCTTACCAGTTGATTGGGATTTTGTTTTGATTCAATATTCAGATGGTTCTATGGCTTCTGGGCGTTCTTTTTCTAATGGTTGGCGTATGAATAATGAAAACAACCTCAACCTGAAGTTTGTTGGTGAGAGTAAAAAGTTTTCATATGATGCTCGTCCTTTTAGCAAGTTCAAAAAACTTTTAACCAAGTGATGTGTTTTGTCTGGTTGTTCTTGTTTAATTTCAAAAGGAGAAAGATGATGGATAGGCAGGTTGTGGCGGCAAAGCTTGTTCGTATGGCGAAGGTTCTGATGTCCGAAGAGAAACTCGAAACAACGAATAACCCGGAACTCAACACGGCCGTGAATGCGCTCGTGAAGGCGACCGGTGGTGACCTTGGTCAGATTCTTCAGGCTGTGTTCATGGTGTTGCGTAAGACCGGCAATGCGTCGGCTGTGACGAAAATCAAGCCGTTGTTTCAGCAGGCGTTGAACAAGGTCGAGTAGTCCTATGAATGTGTCTGTTGAACTTGTTCGTGTCGCCCGGTTGTTGTGTGGCGAAAAGACTGTTGAGGTTGATGGTGGGAAAGATGTCCGCCATCAACTTCAGTCTATTCAGCGTGCCGGTGATGTTGCGACGTTTATGTACCAGAAGAAGGACGGAACGTCGCGCAAGGTCCACGTTAAACCGACGTCTGTATTTGGCGATAAGTTCAAAGCTGTTGACCTTGATGCGGCGGGTGCAGAGAAGTTGTTTTTGATGAGCGGCGTGCAGCCGTTGGCGTCGAGTCATGCACCGGCGGTTCCGGTTGTTCATGAGCCGAAGAAGTTCAAGTTTCAAGACAAGGTGCTTATGGACAATGATATTTCCCGGTCATTGCATGGACTGGTAAAAAAGGGCGGCGCGTGGGCGTCCGAGCGGCAGCGGGATTTCATTCTCGGGAAGATTGCTCGGGATGGTGATTCTGCAAGAAGGTTGTTGCCGCGAGGTGTGTTTGGTTTGATAGGGAGAGGTGGAGTTTTGAGCGGTTGGGAGTCGACAGGTGATGGGTTTTCGAGCTGCTGGTTGTTCCGGGTTGACGATGTTGGTGTTGTTGACAAGATTTTAATTTGGCAAAAAACAACCCCGATGGACCGTGAGCAAGCGGCGTATGAGCAGGCGATGGAAGACCTGTATGATGATATGGGTGGTCGTCCGGACCGCTATATGGTTGAAGAGCTTAAGTCGCATTATTCCCAACATGCGCGGAGTTGGTCGGGTCAACAAAAAGGTGGTACGAAAGTAAAATGGAGTCGTATGTGATTTTTTTTCCAGATTTTTGTTGCACCCTCGATGCTTGGTTGTATAATCTGTTTGAAATCGCCCATTGTGAGGGCGAACTTGTAGTGGAGAAAACAAAGTGCTTACTTTCCTGACCACCACATCATCGAACGGATTCTCGATGTCCCTCAACTGCGGTAATAAGCGCAGTCAGAGGCAAGGGCATATTACGTGCAAAATGCCCGGTGGTGGAAAGACGGAGACCTGACGTAGTAGAGGGTTCTCATAAATGTCTTCCCGCCGCCGGAGCTTAAAAGTTCCGGCGGTTTTGTTTTGGGGGTGTGTCATGCGGGAGTATGTTTTCACTGTTCGGGTTCGCCTTGAGGCGTTTGATGATGTAGAGGTTCGTCAACGTCTTGAAGAAGTTCGTAAGGCGGCATCCGGCGAAGTGGTAGAGGGAATGAGTAGCGAGGTGTCCTTGCAAGAGGTTTTCAAAAACAAGGCTCCGAGGAAGTTGGTTCTTTAGTCGCGGTGAGGTTTGGTTCGGGTGGTTGCGGTCCGCGCAGCGATAACCGTCCGAAAGAAAACTATACGGGCAAAGTTCCCGTGGATGGTCTTTGACAATCGAAGGAAAGTAGTGTACGCCGAAAAAAGCCCCCACGGGAAGGGGGCGTGATTGGCTATTCCCCCTTCCCGTGTTTTTTCTGTTTTGAACTGGGCCGGTAGCACAGTGGTAGTGCAGCGGATTCTTAATCCGAAGGTCGAGGGTTCAAATCCCTCCCAGCCCACCAAACGGACGCGTAGCTCAGTAGGCAGAGCATCTGCCTTTTAAGCAGGTGGTCGTGGGTTCGATTCCCGCCGCGTCTACCAAATGGGTATGTAGCTCAATTGCGTTGAGCATCCGGTTCTTACCCGGAAGGTTGGAGGTTCGAGTCCTCTCACACCTACCATTGGCGAGTCATATAATGGTATTATGCGCGGTTGTTACCCGCGTCATGGGGGTTCGACACCCTCCTCGCCAGCCATTTTTTTGACGCATCCGGTGGTAGCTCAGTTGGTAGAGCATCTCTCTGATAAGGAGAAGGTTCGAAGGTTCAAGTCCTTCTCACCGGACCAAATGTGCCCGTAGCACAACGGATAAGTGTATAAGGCTACGAACCTTAAGATGGGGGTTCAATTCCCTCCGGGCATACCATTTTGAAAATCAAAGTCGCGAGACTTGTATAATAGTAACGATGGGTTTTTATCAGCACGCTTCAGACATGGGTTACTTCTTTTCTCATACAAAAGACCTGACGGTTCGACTCCGTCGTTGGGTGGCCCCGGTAACGTCGCCTGTGTCGCTTTTTGGTGCTGGTTTTTCGGTTTGCGTCACACTTCAGGATGGACATACTTCTGACGCTTAATAGCCGGCTGCGGGTTCGATTCCCGTCGGTCAACTTCGGTTGGCTGTTGCTCATGGTTGAGCCGTTTGTTCGGTTGAGCCGTTCGTTCGACTTTTGGTGACGCTTTTGTATTGCGACGGAGGAGTTGGGTTCGAGTCCCGACCGGAAGCCCATACGGGATTCCGTGGCGTAACAGGCAGCGTGCCGTCATCTTGTTTTTTTCCACACGCTTCAGCGATGGGTTACTTCCATGCTAAGGACGAGGTCGCAGGTTCGAATCCTGCTCCCCCAACCCTTGCCCCTGTGATTCTGCGGGGGTATGGGCTGGGGGATGGCTCAGCGGTAGAGCGCGTAAACTAGCCTGTTGCGACTTTTGGTGTGGATTTTATATTCTGTAGGCGATGTGGTGTCCGAGGCGTCGGAAGTATGATGCCATGCCGCAGACCGACTTTCTTGTGTCGAGGTCGAAGATTTCGGCGAGGAGGTCGAGGCTTTCGTTTGGAAACCATTCTGCGAAGATGGCGATTTCGTTTTGGTTCCATGTTGCGTGTTTGGTGCGTATTGCTGTTGCCATGATATTCTCCTTGAAAGGTGTGAGTTTCAGTATTTTATCCTACCATGTGTGTTTTGTAAAATATCTTGCTAAAATAATGCCTCGGTGGCCTAACGGATAAGACACGACCCTCATGTCCTCGTAGCACAACGGATAGTGCATGCGGCTCCGAACCGCAAAATCCATGTTCGATTCATGGCGAGGATACCATTTTGTGGTATGGTTTCACGGTAAAGGAGTTCTCGTGAGAAGTCGTCCGTCTAGTGCAACTGCTGTAGGTCGTCATGTAGGTTCGATTTCTATCCGGGGTCCCAAAAAAAGATTCGAAGAAGGTTCCAGTTTTTTCAAATATCCTCGATAGTGTGGTGTAGAATAGAACGAAAGGATTTTGACAAGCTACTGCGGTGTAAGTGCCGCCTCGGGTTGTGAAAAGGTCGGTCCAATCAACCGACCCAAGCGAACGGTTCGAGTCCGTCCAAGTTGGCAAGTAAAGTCGGCTGATTACCGAAAACACTTGTCGGGTTGGGTTCCCTCGGGTGAGGGCGAAATCGCCAAACCGACTGTTTTGTTCTTTGAAAACCACCGACAATTCGCCTAATGGGTTACGTCATCGGTGCCACCATCACTGATGTACGTGTAAAACGCATAAGGCATCCCTAGTGAGTTGTCAACCGAGTCTTGTATGGTCGGCCGTTATATGGGATAGGTGGGTTTCATCGTTGTCGGTATACGATGAATTTAAGATTGGTGCCTCGTGGGATGTACGTTTGGCGCAAAATCGGGGTCTGCGGTTCGAGTCCGCAGTCGAAGAACCCGGAAACGGGAAAGGAATACCCCGGTGGGTGTAGCGGAGACAAATAGCCGGTAGCCAGCGTGGCGAACAAGCATCCCGTTTTGAAGTTTTTTTCGCACGCTTCTGTTGTGGGTTACTTCCTTTTGACGAAAATACCCATAACAACTTTTGGTGCGAATGTTCTTTGAAAACCACCGATGCACGGAAATAGCGTGTAGGAGCGACTCGGTCGACCCCCGTCGATTATGTTGCTTTGCCCCCAGTACCCCAAGTTACATGCTGAGCTGTGCGTCAACCGTGTCCTTGGTGTTGCGTCCCGCCCTTCGTGACGCCAAATGATAGGTGGGGTTCCTCGGTGGTCGGTGTGCCGGGGAGTTTTTTTTGAGTTCTTTGAAATCTGCTCTTGGACTGTAGTAGGAAGAACCAGCGACATCAATGAGAGGTCAATGCCGAACATGTCGTGGTGTAATGTAGCATAGCCACCATTGGGTGGAAGGTTCTTGTCGAGTCTTGACGAACAACGGCTTCCGAAAACACAGGGACATATCGCGGTCGCATGCAACCGTTGATGTGCTTGCCAAGGGTAGATTTCAGGGAATTTTATTCGCACTCTTCAGTGACGGGATACTTCTCATACAAGCGACCTGTTGCGATTCTTGGTGCGAATTTTGATTTCCCACGCTGACGGGTTGGCGTCCAGTGGGGTTTTGCAAACATACGCCCGTAGCTCAGTTGGATAGAGCGTCGGTTTCCTAAACCGAAGGGCAGCAGTTCAAATCTGCTCGGGTGTACCAAAATTTAATGCGCCAGTAGCTCAGTGGTAGAGCACAATAGAGGCGCTGTTTGGCTTAATAAAAGCGGGCATAGCCTAGTGGTCAGGCACCACCTTGCCAAGGTGGGTCACGCCGGTTCGACTCCGGTTGCCCGCTCCAATATTGAAGTTTTTTGAAGCATGGTGCATGAACCCAAATGGCGCGGGAACTGGCTGTGAACCAGTTGTTAGCGGGTTCGAATCCCGTCTTGCACCCGGTCGACAAGGAGAAGCCTCCACGTGGCTCGGCTGGTAATCACCTAACGGTGAGCCAATGTCTCCTGATTTATTATGCCGGTTATACAATCGAGGAAAGGTTGTGACGTATTGCACCCCAAATTCCCCTCTAGCTCAATCGGTAGAGCGTCTGGCTGTTAACCAGTAGGTTGCAGGTTCGAGTCCTGCGGGGGGAGCCAAATGGAACGGTGGCAGAGAGGCTTATTGCACCGGTTTGCTAAATCGGAGGGCATCGTAAGGTGTCCCGTGGGTTCGAATCCCACCCGTTCCTCCATTCGATTCGGTGTATAATGAGTTGTCAGTCTCATGGAAACAAAAGACTCCAAGATAGTCTGTGATGCCGGGAGGAGTGCTTGGAGATGACAAAAACAAAGAAGCGAAAGTATGAAAGTTACCTTGAGTTTTTGGAGGGTTGGTCGAGTCTGGTTTATGGCACTGGTTTTGAAAACCAGAGACGTGAAAGCGTCCGGGGGTTCGAATCCCTCACCCTCCGCCAAGTTTAAGGGGTTCTCAAACCATGAGTGATAAAAAAGACCTTGGTGTTTTCGAAGACGGAGAGTTGGTTCCGATTCAGCCTGTTTGTAGTGGGCTGACAAGGTGTTGTCGGTGCAATGTGGAGTTGACGCCCGAGAACAATTCTGGTTGGGAGGTTTTTGTTTCGCCAACAAGAACAGCACCAGTTTGTAAAGAGTGCAATGTTGAGAGATGTAGCGTGTGCGGTGCCCCGATGACAAAAGAAAACTGGGGTGCCTTCTTGAAGGTCTCCGACGATACTCTTATGATGTTTTGCAAGGGTTGCTACGAGGTTGAAAAAAGATTTAAGGGGTGACCGTTGTTTTGGGGTTCGTTGTAACACCTCTCACAAAAAAAAAGAATCAAACCCCACTTTTAGGAGAACCAATGAGCGTAAATTGAAGGACCTATAGCTCAGTGGTCAGAGCGGGCGGCTCATAACCGTCTGGTCGAAGGTTCAATCCCTTCTGGGTCCACCAATAATCAGAGAGGGTTTTTCGTGTGGTGGCATTATGCGTTGTGGGTTCCGACTGTCGTTGTGTATTACGTTGGCTATTCGTGGCTGAGTAAGCAAAACAACGATATAGGCGGCAAGTGGTTCTGGTTCATGTTCGCCTATGGCGCGGCTTGCCCGCTTTGGCTGATTGTTTCCCGCATATCGAAAAATCTTTTATTTGATGGCGTCTTATATGACAACCTGATGTTTTTGACGTATGTCGGGGCGATGATATTTCTCGGGGCGCATGCGAGGATGACCGCGCACCAGTGGGTTGGACTTGGGTTAGTGGTGTTGGGTTCGGTCTTGCTTCGCTGGGAATTGTGAAATCTGGAGACGTGTGATAATGGTATTCAGCCTGCCTCGAAAGCAGGTGCTCCAGCAATGGAGTTGGGGGTTCGAGTCCCTCCGTCTCCGCCAAACACAAGGAGAGGTTGCCTAATTGGTAAGGCACCGCATTGGAAGTGCGGCGTGGTGATGAGTCATGTGCAGGTTCGAACCCTGTCCTCTCCGCCAAATTTATAATCGCCTATGGTCGGGCGTTGGGGGTGCCATTAGAAACGCCAGCATATGGCTGTGCAAGCGTTTCTGACGGTGTCTCGGTTTGACAGTACCAAGCAGCCTCCCAGTGGCGTCAGACGGGCACGGTGCGAATCGTGGCGAATGCTTGGGACCTGCCGACAAAGCATAGATGGCGATGCACCGGTTTCGTAAACCGGAGAGGTGGGTTCAAGTCCCTCTGTCGGCTCCATATTTATGTAATAGTTGTTGTTGTATAGAGGTGGTTTTCAACGGTGAAAAATGCCTCCGTAGCACAGCGGATAGTGCACCGGATTTCTAATCCGGCTACAGGGGTTCGATTCCCTTCGGGGGTGCCAAAAATGATTGATGCAACTTTGCGTCATTGGTTCTGTTCCTCCTTCATGTGCGCGGGCGGTGAGCGCCCGCCTTTGGAGGAGGCATACCATGCAAGAGAAGGTGAAAGAAAAAAGTCGTCGTAGGCGGAATGATGTTGCTCGGATGAAAGAGCGTGCGCGTCGTGTTGTTTGTGGGAACGAACCGGCTCGTGGGTTTGTAATGTATAACCTCGATGGTTCGTTGGTTTCCCGCGAGGAGTGGGTTGAGGATTGTGCCGTTCGTTGCGCGAATAATATGGCAAAATGTTCGTGTGCAATGTGTGGAAATCCTCGCCATCGGAAGTATAGTAAAGGGTCGGAACGTTTAACCATGCAGGAACGGCGACAACTACAAGACGGGGACTTATACGAGGAAGAATGATGTCTACCGAAAAGAAAGATCGTCACGCCCCGCCGCCATTAGGGTTGATTGCGTTGGTCGTGTTGGTGCCGATTGTAATTCTTATCGGAATTGCAGGGTTTGTCGGGTGGCTGTCTGTCCGTCTTGGTTTTGTGGAATGGTATCTTGGTCCGGTTGTCGGTATCGCTGTGGATGCCATTCTGTTGGGGATTCTTTGGTTGATGAAAAAGATGCGGGCGTAGCTCAATGGCAGAGTGCCAGCTTCCCAAGCTGGTTATGAGGGTTCGATTCCCTTCGCCTGCTCCAAATTTGGCGGGGGGCGTATTATGGATTCGATTCAAGCCGCTATTTCACGTTTGTTTGTTTTGGTAGAAAAAGCAGAATCCAACCAAGAAGACATTTCGGTAAGCCGATATGTATGTCGGTTGTGCGGTGAAAGTCGACAGTCACTTTGCGAGTGTATAGATCACATTGTTGGTCTGCATTCTGAAAGGCTGAATGAGGTTCGCAACGCTGTAGATGTGATATGTAAGCGGGTGTAGCTCAATGGTAGAGCGCCAGCCGTATTAGAAAGGATTTGGGATAGATTAGCGCCTATGGTGTAGTGGCCGCATCTTTGCCTTCCAAGCAAAGGGTCCGTGTTCAAATCACGGTAGGCGCTCCAAACCAATAAATTCTTTATATTCGACCCGCTGTTTTGGAACCCGTAATTGGGTTCCAAAACAGGAGGGGGGTCGACATGAAGAGTGATGAACGACAAGAGGCAAGAAAACTCAGGGGACAGGGATTATCTGTCAAAGAAATAACAAGGAGAGTCGGAGTCGCAAAGTCGTCAGTGAGTCGCTGGGTCAGAGACATCGAGCTTACTGACGAACAAAAAATGAACCTCCGACCATGCACAGTTGCTTTTGGAATCAATCGATTAAGGTATTTTTCTGAACTTCGGGACTCATACAGAGAAGTAGGGAGAGACCAAGCCAAGAAAAACAACCTTTTGCATGCAATGGGGTGCATGCTCTACTGGGCAGAAGGATGGCACACAAACAATCGGAACTGTATGAAGTTTTCAAACTCAAGTGTTCCGATGATGAAATTGTTTCTGAAGTTCCTGCGGAATGAGATGTCTGTAAAAGATAATGATGTCATCATCAAGATACATTGTTATACAGACAAAAGGAGCGCAAGCGACATTGAATCGCACTGGCTTAACGAACTCGGTCTTCCGCAAAACTGTTTGAGGAAAACGGTGGCAGACAAAAGGCCGGGGTGTACGCAGAACAAACGCAACAACATTCTGGAATGGGGAACATGCCATCTGATTATACATGACGTGAGAGTCGTTCAAGGCATCTACGGCGCAATCGAGGAGTATGGGAAATTCAGGAATGGTGCATGGGATTGAGCCAAGCTGGTTATGAGGGTTCGATTCCCTTCACCCGCTCCAAATTTGGAAGGTGGTGAGACGTGGACAGGGAACACTTAAAATCTTTGATCGAATCACTGAAATCCATCAACCTCGACGAGTTTGACAGTATATCTGACGATGAGCTTCAAAAGAGGCTTGATAAGGCTCGTGCGTGTAATCCGGAAGGAATGGTGGCGTACGAGAAAATGTTGAGCGAAATTGACATTGATGAACTCGGACAGGACATCGGTTGTGAGTTGAGGGACGACGTGACAGATATGGTTTGAGTTTTTTTGGGGAAAGTGAGGGGGCAACAAGTGTCGGCACAGGAAGGTGTTTGTTGTGTTGTGGCGTTTCCGCATTCCGCAGAGTGTAAGGGTTGTGGGAAGTCGTTCAAAAAGAGAAGTCGTTTTCATCTTTATTGCAACAGATGTAATAAAAAGGTTTCACGAACGCCTCGGTTTGGATGTGGGACGTTTACAAGACGCCATTCTTGTCCTGATGAAGAAATTAAATAAACGGCGGCAGAGCCTCGGTGGTCGGGGGACGGTGTGAAAAGAAGTCCAATATGGGAAATACAAAAAGAAAGTCTTGAAGAGATTATCTCTTTGTCGGCTTCCGTGTCAGAGGTTTTGCGGCGATTGGGGATGAAAACAACGTGCGGTGGAACATATCGAACGCTGATGCGAAGGATAAAAGAAGAAATAAGGCGAGCGAACCCATGCGGCATGGGGACGGACTGCAAACCCGTTAAACTCTGGTTCGACTCCAGCGCTCGCTTCCATAAAGGGACGGTAATGTACCCTGAGCATCTTTTACCAGTCTTGAAGGCGATGTTGGTCGAGTTGAATTCGACTCGGCTTGAGGTTTTGCTTGTACCTGCGGAAGACCAAAGGCATTGTGGTCATAAAGTGCGTGTGGTAGAATCGAACAACCCGTGGTGGTATCGGGAAATTTGTTCCCGGTATCCGTCGCGGTCAAAGTCGCATAGTCGTTGTCCGTGGAAGCACACAAGGGTGAAAAGGCGAAGGATTTTGGAAGCCCTTGAAAAAATGTCTGCCGATATTTGCTCGAAAAGTTCCTTTGTGGACGATATCCTTGAGGTGGCGGAAGAAGAGTTGTGCCGATGGGAAGAGGAACGCATAGAGTGGGAGGAACGGTCTACACACTACACCGTGGCGCAATTGGTGGCGCACGACGCTCTGAACGTCGGGGTTGAAGGTTCGAGTCCTTCCGGTGTAACCATTACCCCGTCGTCTAACGGTAGGACACAAGACTTTGACTCTTGTAACGATGGTTCGAATCCATCCGGGGTAACCAAATTTGAAGGAGTTCCGTGGTGAAGATGTATATTCTGATAAAAAATGACTTGGCTGTTGGTCATTCGGTGTTGGCTGCCGCGCACGCTTCGTTGGCGTGCTATCTGAAGTTCCAGAACGACGAAAGAATGCGCCAGTGGGTGTCAGGCGTGTTTTACAAGGTTGTCTGTGTGGTGTCGCCTGAAGAGTTTGAGAGGGCGAAGGAGGTCGAGGACAATGTCGTCATGACGGAGTCGTCCCTTGGTGGTGCGGAAGTTGCTGTTGCGTTTTGTCCGAGAGAAGAATGGCCGAAGATGTTCAGGTTTCTTCGGCTTTTGAAATAGAATGGTGGTATAGCTTAGTTGGCCGAAAGCACCGGCTTCATAAGCCGGTATCGGTGGTTCGAATCCACCTACCACTACCATAATTTTGCGGGGGAGTGAAACGGATTTCCCGAAAGGGAATAATCATTCAAGCCCCATAAGCTTGAGATAGTGGGTTCGACTCCCATCCCCGCGTCCAAATTGCAACGGAGGTTGTATAATGGGTCATATGACGAAGGCGTCTGATTGTATTTGTTGCGTTTGTCATAAGGAAAAGGCTGTTGCCTTTTGGCCTATGGTTGATATCGACATTCCTGCCCATCCGTATTGTAAGAAGTGTTTGGATGAGGCACAGTTGAAGGTGATGATTCAGTTGGCAGAAACGGACTTTTATGGGTTGCCGAAGAAAACAAATTCACCGAAGAAGGCGAAAGCAAAGAAAAAGCGAGGTGGTTGATGAAGTGGCTATTTAATATTGTTTTCCCGTTTGGGATTCCGTATTGATATCGCCAGCATAGCTCAATTGGTAGAGCACCTGCTTTGTTGTAACGCTGGCATAGTTCAATGATAGAATAGTTGTCTTGTAAGCATCAGACGATGGTTTGATTCCATCTGCCAGCTCCAACAAACAGAAACGCAGACCAAGTGACCAATTCTTTTATGGTCTCCATTCGAATAGCGTAGTCGGCTATTTTGGATGGAGGACAAGAGAATGTTCAAGTGCGAAAAGTGTGGTAAGGAGTTTGACAACGAGAGGTCGTTTAGTGGGCACAAAGGTGCCTGCGGGAAGAAAAAAGAGTGTCCTGTTTGTTGTCGGATGATAAGTGTTTCGAATTTTATTGCGCATGTGAAGTCGCATGAAAACGACAAGGCTTGTCCAGCGTGTGGTGGGGTGGTTCATGGTCGTGGACGCTTTTGCTCGAAAAGTTGTGCTGCCTCGGTGAACAATGTTGGTGTTGTTCGCAATGGGGTAAAAAAGAAAGACGCGTTTTGTTTAACGTGTGGAAAGATTTTGGTTCGACGTCAGGTTAAATATTGTTCAAATCATTGCCAACAAGAAAAGAAATATAGAGAATACATAGGTCGGTGGTTGATTGGAAAAGAAACAGGCAACATGGATGGTTGTATGAATATATCAAATTATGTTCGACGTTGGCTATACGAAACGAGGGGGAAAAGGTGTGAGGGGTGCGGGTGGGCGAGAAAACATTCGATGGACGGTTCGATTCCGATTCAAGTCGAGCACATTGATGGTAATGCTCAAAACACGACACCTGAAAACTTGAGGATATTGTGTCCGAGTTGCCATAGTTTAACGTTGACCTTTGGAAACAGAAACAAGGGAAAGGGTCGATCAAAGAGGCGATCAAAGAGGTGTTCAAAAGAGTAAGCAGGCGGTTGGGGGTTCGAGTCCCTCTGCTGGCTCCATAAAGAAGCTACTTTCCTTCATGAAAACGCCGATATGGCTCAGGAGGTACTCTACCTACTTGGACAACAAATGCTGGCATAGTTCAGTGGTAAAACAGATTCTTGGTAAGAATCAGACGAGGGTTCGATTCCCCCTGCCAGCTCCAAATTGGACTGTTATGAAAAGATTGCATCATGACCCGGAAAACGGTATAAGTAAAAGGCAGTCGTTGTATGCCAAGAAGACCAGAGCTTGGCTCAGGGGTGTGATGTGTGTTTTGAAAAAAAAAGGAGAAAATGAATGAGGGTTATTGACGCTCCCGAGTCGTTGTCAGATTTACCGCGCCCGGCAGTGTTCTTGGCGGGCGGGATTACCGGGTGTCCGGATTGGCAAAATAAGGTTATCGCAGGTCTGTCGGACCTTGACTTTGGGTGTGTCCTGAACCCGCGTCGGGCGAATTTTCCGATTCACGACCCCAATGCGGCGCGGGAACAAATCACTTGGGAGTTCAACGCCTTGCATAAGGCTGATTTGTTCTCGATGTGGTTTTGCAACACGGAGTCAGACCTACCGATTTGTTTTTACGAGTTGGGTCGGTATGTCGCGATTCGGCAGGTAAACGTGCAGCTTGACCGTGTTCTTATTGGTGTTGAGACGGGGTTTAAGCGGTCACAGGATGTGTATATTCAAATGGAATTGGTAAACAAGGGAATTTCGGACAACATTTTCTCATCGTTGGACGATTATATAGTGGCGCTTCGTGAGTTGGTGTTGAACTTTGTCTCGAACACAGTGTTCGAGTAAACTGGAGGGTTCTACCATGTTTAGCCTTTTGTGTTCGGAAGTCTTGGTGTTTCGGTGTTGAACTAAAACCAGAGAAAGGAGGATAACCGATGAAGGTATTGCTTTTGAACCATTCGGAAGAAATTTTGGACGTGATCTCGTGGCAGCGTGCGGTGACGTTGTTGTTTTCGGGAAAGGCCCGGAAGCCGCATGGCTATGATGATGAGTACGAAATCAAGACCGTGTCCGGTGTTTTCCGGCTTCCGTCGGCTATTGTCCTCGTCTCGTATGTTCGGATTCCGTACAAGAAGGCGGCAGTCAACAAGGAAAACGTGTTGAAGCGTGACAAGTTCACCTGTCAATACTGTGGTAAGCATTTGACGATGTCATCCGGCACAATCGACCACGTTCACCCGACATCTCGTGGCGGGCGGCATGAGTGGAAGAACGTTGTTGCTGCGTGCGCAAAGTGCAACAATAAGAAGGCGAATCAGCGTCCGGAAGAAGCCGGGATGGTTTTGTTGTCTCATCCGTCCGTGCCGACCCGCAACCTGATTGTTTTGACGGGTATAAATCCCCATACTCTTGGGACGTGGACGAGGTGGGTTGACCTTGGTTAACGTGTGTGTGGTTTCGTAGATCAATAACACCCGTCGTGCCGTGTGGCGACGGGTGTTGTTTTAGGAGCCATCATGATTTTTTCGTCTCCAATAACCTGTCCACCCGAAACGACTGGTTCGGTTTCATACACTGTTTATTCTGGAGGGACAACATCGACGACCGAAACGACGTTTGTGGCGAGCAGTGATTGTTCGTGTTCGGCGGGTTGTTCGCGTTGTGCGGATTCGCATGAATATGTTCTGACTGTCTTAATGCCAGTTGAGGGTTATGAGGTTCCAGTCTTACCGAAAACAAAACACGATTCGTATAAAGGTCATCGTGCGGGGCATCCACGTAAAGTGCGGTCGTGGAACAAGATACACAAGCCATTCGGTGGTTATGGATTCTTCCGTGGTTAAATGCGAAGAATCCATCTCGGGGCGTGCGTCCCGGTTGACCGGATGGGTCTTATAAACTCGTTGGCAGGGTTCAACTCCTTGACGCCCTACCAAAAAAACAGGCGGATAACCTCCGCCTTTTATTTTTTGAATTACTGACTCTCTGTAGAAACGTAATGGAGAGATCAGATGACCATACAGGAAATCGGTGGTATATTTGGTATTTTGTCGATGGTTTTCAGTCTAGGTATTTGGCTTTTCAAACGAGGAGCCGATGTGGGTGCGTTTTCGGCTCGCTTCGGTCAGTTTGCGGAATCGTTGAACTCCTTGAGGCGGCGTCAAGATTCAGCGGAAAAAAGCATTAAACTGTTAGTGGAGGATAGCGTTGATGGTGGTGTTAATTGGTCGGTTAAAAAGCTGAAAGAAGATGTCCGTGGTATAATTGAAGATAGTAGAAATATTTCTGACTCGGCAAAACAATCCGAAGTGTTGGCAAGGGAAGCCTTGGAGCAGATTAAAAAGTTAGACGAAGAGAATGACAAGGAACACGGTAAGAATCAAGCACAGATTATTTTGCTTGCAAAGCAGATTCGTGCAATCATTGAACACCTTAATGAGAATGTGCGGAATCAGAAAACAAAACCACAGTAAAAAGTCGTTCCGGAACTATATAGTGTAATTGATTGGTGTTTTTTTGTATTTTTATAAGGGGTATGAGAATGAAAACGTTTTCTGTATTTCTTGTCGTTGTGTTGTGCTCTGGGTGTGAATTTTCGACCTCTGGGTCATCCTCTGTGTTGCCTGTAAGTATGAATGTTCAACGTGCGGTGTTGCATTCCGGTGGTCAGGTTGCCACATCTGCCCTTTTAGACAGTTCGTCTATAGACAAGGTTGACCAGCGTATTGCAGACACGAAGGTTATTGTCAATGAGATTCGGCAACTCCTTGATACAGGTAAGTTTGGGGCAATGACTTTGGTTGAGCTTCAGTCTGGATTGAACAAGATTGTTCCGGCTGAATATTCCATTTACTCATCTCAGATTGTATCGGCTGTGTCTGCGTTCGTAACTGTTCCTACCGATAAGCTTGGTGAAAACAACATTCTTCGTATTAAGGAAGTTTTGGACGGCATCGAACTTCGCTGCGAACGCTACGACAAGACTGCCCGTCTGAGCGACCGCAGTCTGTCTGCTCCTGCGAAGACTCCGAAGAGTGCTGTTCGCATTGTTGTTCAGTGATTCCGCGAGGAAAATATGATTGACAACCACACTGTTGGTTCTGTGAAACGCATTTCGCCGGTGTTGAATAGGAATGCTATTGTAAAGAGTGGTGGAGTCCTCCAACAGTCGGAGGAGGTTGGTTATGTTGTAAGGGAGAAAATCGGCGTTGGAGTATATAACCCATCCGCGTTAAATCTGTTCTTAAAAAAAGAGTCTGAAGGGGCGTTGCCTGTTTATGATGAAGACCCGAATTGAAATTCTGTTATGAACTTGATATAGGAAAGCTGAATATGATCAGGAGAGTTCTTTTTTCGATAGTAGTGGTTGCTGCTATTTGCACTGTTGTTTTAGTGACGATATCAATGACTGTCGTCAAAAATGGATTCTCTTCTGTAGATGAGGATCGGGTGATTGAATCCTCACACCTTGTTCGTTCTATCGTTCAAAGAGAATTGCTCGGTTTGGCCAGCACTGTTGGGGATTGGTCACGGTGGGATGATGCTTGGGAGTATGTTAATCAAGACGGCAAAGATAGGTCTTTTGTCGAACAAAATATTGATCTCGCTTCACTATTACAGTTGCGCGTGTTTTATGTCATGTTTCTTGGACGGGATGGACATCCTATTTCCGAATTTGTTGTTCGTGACGGGGACATCTATGAGGTTCCGAATTCCGAGCTGTCCTTGGCGTCTATAGATGGTTTTCAATCGGCATCTGAACGGTGCATGCGCGGCGAGGTTGTGCAGGGTTTGTCTTGGATAGGAGACAAGATGTCCTTGGTGGCAATGTCGTCTATCTCTAAGTCGGACGGTTCGTGTGTCGGAAACGGTATGTTGGTTTTCTGTCGTGATGCGTCCGGTATGGTTTCGGAAATTAACAAGACGTTTGAGTCGTTTTCGATATCCGGTGATTGTTCAAGCGAGATAATGAACGACCTCGTTATCAATACCTCCGATTCGAGCGTGTCTGGGACTTTTCTTGTTCCCAGTGTTGAGGGAGGGAAAAACTATCTCGCAAGCCTATCTGTTCCGAGCTTTTCCGAGTTGCAGGGCAACCGCATTATCCTTGTTTTCGTTTTTGCGAGTATAGGGTTTGTTTTCGTTGTTTCGATTGCGCTGTGGAAGGTTGTTGATAGGATGGTATTATCGAGGCTTTCTGTCACAATGTCCGCTGTCAAAGAGATTGGTCGTTCTGCCGATGTGACAAAGAAGCTGCCCGGTGGTGAATGTTCTGATGAGTTTGGCGTTTTCATTCACAACTTGAACGATATGCTTGAATCTATTCGCGTGTCAGAAGAAAAGACAAAAGAATCAGAAAATGCTTTAAAACGTTCTGAGCGAGTAACACTTCTTGGCAAATTCGCGGAGGGTATTGCGCACGACCTGAATAACCTTTTGGCAATTATTAAGGGCTATGCGGACTCGTTGAAGTTTGCCGGTTCACTTTCTGAATCTCTCGTGCTGTGTGACAACATAAGTTCCACAGTCGGAGAATGTACGGCTTTGATTGGTAAGATTTTGTCGTTTTCGAGGCGTGGTAATATCAACTTTGTGCCGGTTGATCTGCACCCATTGTTGGGTGATATATGTTCGATGTTTCATTACGCCATAGAGAAAAAGAGTGTATGTTTTGAATCGGTTATGGGGGCGGAGAACAGTGTGGTTCATGGGAACAAGTCTGAAATTCAAAATGCCATATTGAGTCTGTTGGTTAATGCCCGAGAGGCTGTTTCTGATAATGGTCATATCTTTATCAAATCAAGAAACGTTATCGACCCTGACGGTTTGTCTTCTGGTGAATATGTGGAGGTGGAGGTGAGTGATGACGGTGTTGGAATTCCTCCGTCGATTATGAAAAATCTTTTTGTTCCATTTCAAACAACAAAGGAATATGGAAAGGGTCTTGGACTTTCTTTTGTTCATGGGACGGCGGAAAGACACAAAGGAAGGGTAAGTGTTTCCAGTATTCCCGGTAAAACATCTGTGCTGCTCTTGATTCCGTGCTCTGAAAAAAAGGCTAGTGTTCCGGAGAAAAACAGCGTTATGAGACATAAGACTCCGTGTGTTGTGCATGTCGAAGATGAGGCGGCCATTCGTGAAATCGTTAAGTTGCAGCTTGAGGATGATGGGTTTTGTGTGAAATCTTTTGCGCATGGTGATGGTGCGATTAGTTATGTTCGTGAACACAAGCAAGATGTTGACTTTGCGATTCTCGACTTCGCGGTTCCTCCTGTGGATGGTGTTTACATCTTTCATGAGATGAGAAAGATTATACCAACTCTTCCAGTTGCGTTTATGACTGGTTTTTGTGACGCTAGGGCTGAAGACTTGCGTGCCGAGGGGGCGGTCGGTGTTTTCGAGAAACCAATCAATTTCAAGTCAGTTCTTAGTCTTCTGAACGATATACTTGGAAAGCGTGGGTAGCTCAATGGCAGAGCGAGGGCTTCTAAAGCCCTGCGTTATGGGTTCGAGTCCCATCCTACGCACCACAAATAGTGACGGGGTCGGAAATTCCGACCCCGTTTGGTTTGATATATTTTTTTTATACCGTGCGTACAGTGTGAAGTTGTTTTTTTTGAGATGGTTGGTTTCAAAAGACCAGAGTAGGAGGATTTGACATGGCATATCGCACGTTGGATGGAGCTGGACGTGACCGTGCCGAGGCCGTTCTTGAGGAAACCACCTTCAAGGGTGGTATTCCGGTTCGTGCGGACGGAGCTGTCCGTGTGATCAGGAAGTATGGCCACGGTGTTGTTCGCACCTCGGGTGCAACGTCCCTGAGTGGCGCAAACGCTGGTGTTGTTCGCAACTACAATGACAACGGAAAGAACTTCGGGAACTAGGTTTTCCGTTTTCCGCCGCCGCGCCTGCAATTGGCACCCCCGTCTTTGGCGGGGGTGTTTTTATTTTTTTCTTATTGCAATACCTTTTCGCGTGTGTATAGTATTCGCAAATGGAGGATTTGACCATGTTGTAGGTGTCGCCGAAAAACTTCGTTCTTGTTTGTTCTGACCTACCCCTTGCACATCAGATTGTTCAGGCTGCCCATGCGGCGTATGAAGCCGGAACCACATCCAATATAAAATCGCCTACCCAACAACGCCTTGTCCTGTGCACTGTCGCGGATGAGGCGTGTCTTTTTTTCGCCTGTGAAAAACTCGAACGGGCGGGAATCAATTTCGTTTTATTTCGTGAGCCAGACATGGGGAACCGTGCAACGGCTTTGTGTACCGAGGCGCTTAATGACAAGCGTGGTCGGGTGCTGTCGTCGTTTCGTTTGTGGAAGGAGGGATGAATATGCGCCGGGTCAAGAATCCGTATGGAGACCGTCGCGCTCCTGATGGTGATTTTGCCCACGGGTGGAGGTGGGTGAGAAAAGGCGGAAGGGTTAAGGTTGCCGGTCTGTGGTATACCGCCCCAAAGCTGGGTGAGATTGTTGGTGAGTACGTCAAAGTCTCCATGAATGACTACTGGCGTTCTGAGGTGATTATTGAGCGTGGTGCGATTGGTTGTGTTGGTTTTTTCTGCTATGCGAAGCCGGAGAGCGAACATGACGACGAATGAGCTTATTGATGCGTTGCGGTCAGCCGACCAGTCAGGCAAGTTGCAGGTGGTTGTTGGTAATGTGCCGATATATACTGTTGACCGGCTTCCTGCGTATTATGACGGGCGGATGCAAGAGCTGATTCAAGACCACAGTCGTGACCCGTATTACAACATCGTTGGTTTTCGGGTGAAGAGAAGTGGTCAGAAAATCAACTTGTGCACGATAGATTTTGAGACGGTACTCTGGGACAACCCGGACGCCGAGGTTGACCTGTCAGACCTGTCCGAAAGGGAACGGTTTGAATGGGAGGCGCGGGTTGCCGAGGTGATTGTTCAAGCGAAATCTGAGTCCTGATTGTGTGAAAGGAGAAAGCCATGAAGTAGCTGTGTCCCGCGAAGCCTCCGTAATAGGTGTTTGTGTTCTGGTGCTTTTCTGTGAAACTACAAACCCTATTTTGGAGAAAAATCATGAGCGCAATTGAGAATGTGGTGACTTTTGAAGAACTTCAACGTTCGAAGTGGTTGGAAAAGCGTGCTGAGTTTCGGGAGTTGATTAAGAGTCTGGCGGCAGAGCAGTCGGCTGAAAAGAAGCTGTTGCGTATGCCGCATGGGTCGATTCCCGAGCAGGAGTATCCGGCCTATGGTGGCGGGAAGATGACCCTGAAAGGGACTGCCCGCGCCTCGCGTCTGATGTATTCCTGTTGGAGTCGTGCTAGGTCGATTAGCGGATTGCTGGTTGATTATAAGAAGTTCCTTGGCAAGCCGTATGACATGCACGAAAGCAAAAAGAAGTGATTCGCCATGTACCCGCCCGTGAAAAGGCGGGTACATTTTTATTATTGGCTTGTTGTTGGAAGAGAATGTCTCTTGGTGCACTTTGTTCGTTGGGAATAAATGCTGTTGTGATGTTTTCGAAAAAATATATTGATTTTTTCCAGATTTTTGTTGCGCCTACGATGTTTGAATGTATAGTGGGTCATGTGTGGTAAATTACTTTTATGGAGTCTGTCATGAATAAGTTTGCATTGCTTCCAGTCCTGCCGGTGTTTGATGCGGCGGCCTATGAATGGCTGACGGCGGGTAGGGAGCTTTGCGGATAAAACAGATTTCAACAAATCCGTAAAACACCTGACCCCGCCGAGAAGTTCCGGCGGGTTTTTTGTTTTGCGGTGATGCGGGCATAGTTCCTGCAAGTGGTCTTTGACAATCGAGTGGCCAAGAAAAGAATTATCCGGTGTGGGTGGCGCTTCGGAAGCGCGGCGGGCTGTAAACTCGTTCCCTTATGGGCAAAGAGGTTCGACTCCTCTCCACACCACCAAATGGGGTCATAGCTCAACTGGGAGAGCGTCGCGTTCGCAATGCGAAGGTTCGGGGTTCGACTCCCCGTGGCTCCACCAAATTCAATCCGGGCGTGTGCCCGGTGGAATAGGCGTTTAGCTCAGGAGGCTAGAGCGTGTGCGTCACAAGCACGAGGTCGCTGGTTCGAATCCAGCATCGCCTACCATAGTTTTTTTTGCAGCACTCTTCAGTATGGAGTTACTTCCTTTCAAACCGAAAATGTGGGTTCGATTCCCACACCTGATGCCGCAACACACGACGGTTCGCCGTCCAGTCGGGTTCGTCTAATGGTAGGACTCGGGCGCAAGTCTCCATGCGTTCTTTGGTGCTGTTTTTTCATGTCCCGCTCGTCTAGCGGCTAGGACGACAGCTTTTCAAGCTGTAAACCGGAGTTCGATTCTCCGGCGGGATGCCAAATTCATGCGGGTATGCTGGAATGGCAGACAGGTTGCGTTGAGAGCGCAATGGACGAATTGTCCGTGAGGGTTCAAGTCCCTCTATCCGCACCAAATTTACCAGTCGTCTGAGGAAGCTCGGGACTGCACCGCGAAAACGGAGGAGGATTGTATAATCTGATTGGACTCCGGAGGCAGCAACCCCAAATAGGCCCGGAGCGGGAGCGCGGCGTGTTGAAGGGCGGGTTGGGGGCTTAGACCAATGCACGGTTGAAAAACAGAATCCCGGCTACGTAGAACTGTGCGCGGTCGACTGGTTATTATGTCTCGGTAGGCGAATGGTTGAAGCCGTCACCCCTTCAAGGTGAAAATTACGGGTTCGAATCCCGTCCGAGATACCACAAGAAAAGGGAAAGCCCCCCTATGGGAACCATGAAGGCCAAATGGGTTCTCGCAGGCTTGACAACCGGAGAGTACGGTGCCAATGATGTCCCGCTCGTCTAGTGGTCTAGGATGGCAGATTCTCAGTCTGCGGACAGGGGTTCGAATCCCCTGCGGGATACCAAGATTTCCCTTCGGGTTGACTGGAGGTTGTTCGTACCGCTGTCGAGGTATGGCGGCGGTAGTTTGGAAGGTTAGCCTACGTGGTCACGGCGTCTGCCTGAAGAGCAGAAGAAGTCGGTTCGATTCCGACACCTTCCACCATAAGCGGGTGTGCTGAAATGGCATACAGGTCGCGCTCAGAACGCGATGCCCGTAAGGGCGTGTGGGTTCGACTCCCTCCATCCGCACCAAAAACAATGCGAGTGTGCTGGAACTGGCATACAGGTCTGTCTCAAAAGCAGATGGGTGAAAAATCCCGTGTGGGTTCGACTCCCACCGCTCGCACCAAATATATGATGACGCGCTTCGGTAGGGAGATACTTCCATAAGGCTGGTGTCCCTCGGGACGTGTGGGTTCGAGTCCCACAGACTTAACGAAAGTTGGGCGATGGCGAAATGGCAGACGCACCGGAAAAAAGAAACTCCTTGCGACTTTTGGCGTCATTTTTGAATTTTCGGCACGCTTCAGTGATGGGTTACTTCTCACCCAATGAGAGAGGTCGTAGGGTTCGAATCCCTACCCGCCCGGCCATGAAGGCTTTCGATGAGAGCCTTCATACTTCGGGCGGTAGCTCAGTGGTAGAGCGCTACAACTAGCCTGTTGCGACTTTTGGTGCCGTTTGTTGCGTTTTATGTAGTCTCGTCGTTCAAAGGCTAGGATTCGGGATTGTCTATCCTGAGATGCGGGTTCGAGTCCCGTCGAGACTGCCAAATGGACACGTAGCTCAGTTGGTTAGAGCGCTGCCCTGTCACGGCAGAGGTCACCGGTTCGAGTCCGGTCGTGTCCGCCAAAATTTACTGTGTGGTAGCTCAGTTGGTAGAGCACGGCCCTGAAAAGGCCGGTGTCACCGGTTCGACCCCGGTTCCCACAACCAAATATAGGCGTATAGCTCAATTGGTAGAGCACCGGTTCCAAAAACCTTCGGTTTGATAAATAATTTTATAATCTCGTGTCTGTTGAATGGAGACAGACATGAGGAAGACAAAGTGGACAGATGAAGAATTGTCGTTGTATGTTGCCGAGTCGTTTGGTTTTTCTGACCTTTTGAGAAAGTTAAAACTTTCAGTATCTAGTGGAAATTACAAGACAATAAGAAGACGTATAGAAAGTCTTTGTTTGGATACTAGGCATTGGACTGGAAAGTCTCAATGTGGAGATCGAAACCCAAGTTTTCGTCACAGAATTCCGCTTGAACAGATTTTGGTAGAGAATGGGTTTTATAGGAATCTGCCAAGATTGAAACAGAGGTTGATTAAAGAGGGTTTGTTAGAAAACAAGTGTGCTATTTGCGGACTTAGTTCTGTGTGGAATAATAAGAAAATTGTTATGATTTTGGATCATGTAAATGGTGAATCATTTGATCATAGATTTGAAAATTTGAGACTTGTTTGTCCGAATTGTAATAGTCAGATTGATACTTTTGCTGGAAGAAACAAGAAGAAAAAACGAACGGATGCAGCAAGTGGGTGTTGCGGTCAGACTCCAAATCTGACGTCTTAGCGGGTTCGATTCCTGTCATCCGTGCCAATCTTGTAATCCGTTCAAAACCGGCGGTTGGGGGTTCGAGTCCCTCTGCGCCTGCCATAGTCGTGTCGCTTAATGGTAAAGCGTCTCCTTGACGTGGAGAAGCTGAAGGTTCGATTCCTTCCATGACTACCATATTCAAACGGGGCGTAGCTCAGCTTGGTTGAGAGCGCGTGTTTCGGGTACACGAGGTCGCAAGTTCAAATCTTGTCGCCCCGACCAAATTATGAACCCTATGCACATGACCGGACACTTGTGTGTAGGAGCAACGACGCCCATTATGGAGAGCGGTGGGTGTAGCCGAAAGGCAGTGCGGTAAAACGCCGAAGCTCCTGTGAATCGGGGTGTGGCTCAGCTTGGTAGAGCGCCGCGTTCGGGACGCGGAGGTCGGAGGTTCAAATCCTCTCACCCCGACCAATTTCAATGTATATCGGGTTTCCGGTATACTGTGGTATACATGGGTAGAAACGACTATAATCGGACTGTGGCTCAGTTTGGTAGAGCGCGTGACTGGGGGTCACGAGGCCGCAGGTTCAAATCCTGTCAGTCCGACCAAAATTATTTCTTCGTTGAGCTTTTTCATGTCGCCGCGATAGGTTTGTAAGGTATTATATTGTAGGTGTTTTGAAAAGGACGAAGATTATGCCGCCTCCTGTTGTGAAATGTTGCATCTGTGGTGAAGAGGTTCTCAAGGCTCAAACCTATGCTATTGCAGGCGGTCGTGCCTGCAAGAAGCATGAAGGCGTTGTTGAGCAATCGCAGCAGATTCAACAGAAAGCAATCGACGATAAGTCGAGGCAGCGTGCCGCAGAAGACGAGCGTGAACGTCGGCGTGAAGAGCGAATGAACATGCCGCATGCTTCAATGGAAGCAAACCTGTCGTTTGCGAGGGATAACTGTTGGTGCTGTGGTCGTGTTGGATTGGAACACAGCATGTTTATGCAGCTCCAGTTGGCTGCGATGGAAAAGGCTCAGAATGAGAATATCAATGTGTTTGGTGAGCTTGTTGGAGACCACGCTTTCAAAAACATGTTGCTTGCCGTGTTAAAGCGGCTTGGTGCTGAGTGTGTTTTCAAAAGGTTTGACCTGAACGATGAGATGTTTGAGCGGTACGTTCAGTGGGAAGCGCGGATAGACCATCGAGTGCGGGATATTGTTCGCTTTGGTCGTGTAATTCAGCTTTGTGGTGATTGTCAAAACGGCACAGGTATCAAGTTTGACTTCGAATCCATCATTCCGAAGGTGCCGCTGCAAACGCTCTTATTGGTTGGTTCTGCTTATGAGAACAGTGACTTCCATAAGCATGTTCAAGAGATTGCGAAAAATATATAACGGGCGCGTAGCATAGCTGGTCGAATGCGCTTGCTTTACAAGCAAGAGACCGAAGGTTCAAATCCTTCCGTGCCTACCAAATGGGGTCGTAGCTCAACTGGGAGAGCGTCTGCATGGCATGCAGAAGGTAGAGGGTTCGAATCCCTCCGGCTCCACCAAATTCAAGGTGGTTGGGTTGGCATAGATTACCCTGCCACAAGAGTTTTCCTCTGAGGAACACGTTTCTTATGAGTGATATTGATTATCTTCGTCATACTTTGTCTGGTCGAAACATGGTAACGAGGAATCCCGACCTATGCGTGTGCGCTTTTGCGTGTGCGTGTGTGTATCGGGATGGTTCGCGGTTTCGGTGCCGTATAATAGACGAGGTAAACAAGGAAATTCAAAGTAGGATTGACGACTACAATCAGGCGGTTGAGCGGTGTCGCAGGGAAAAGCAGATTACCGGGAAAGAGTGGGGTGCTTGAGAGTTTTATGAGAAATGCCCACAACATCTATTATTCCGAGGACGACTTGTTCCCTGAACATCGTGTTCCGCCGTCCTGTCCGTATCTTACCGAGTTTGTGATTCTCAGCAACCCCGAGGTAAACGATTTGCTTGTGTCGGGGGTTTTGTTGTGAGATATTTTGAGCACGCCAAGGTGAATTTGGTTGTCGCTTTCAAGGCCGCCCTGTTGTGTGTGTTTCATGTCGCACATGCCTTTGTCCCGTGTCGGTGGACCGAGCATGATTGGTGGGGGTTGAACCTTACAAAAGATTCCGGAGAGTAGTTCAGCTTGGTAGAACGCCTGCTTTGGGAGCAGGAGGCCGCAGGTTCGAATCCTGTCTCTCCGACCAAATTCAAACACCCTCAAGGAGTTGGCGATGTATGATGAGGAAATAAACAAAATGGTGGAAGAATTGTTTGACGCTTCCACAATGGAAGGGTCGGAGACAGGCGAGACGTGGAGTGCGCTTGCGCAGTTTGCGAATGCCCTACATTCGGATTTCGTCTCAGAGGAGTTTGTTGAAGCCCTCAAGAAAGAGATTCGTCGGCAGCATGATGACTTGAAGGCTAATTTCCGGATTGTCGAAGAAGAACGTCGCGAAGAGGTTGTCAGGAAGTCCAGAACGCTGGAATGTATCGCGTAGCGGCGAGTGGCGGAATAGGAAGATGTAAGGGACTTAAAATCCTATCTCTCCGCCAAATTATAATCCTGTGGAGAAACTATGTCTGTTTTTGATAGGTCACCGGATTGGTTGAAAAAACTCATCGGTTGGATTTGTGGTCCGTAGGGGTTCGTGATGTCCGTGCGCTGGTTGCTTGAAAAAGACGTGTTTTCTGAAGACTTGGAGCCGCTGAAACAAGAGATTGTTCGTCAGGGGCACTCGTTCACAGAGATGGGGTACATCCCGTTTGGTGGCGGCGAATATGAGGACATTGTAGGCAAAGATTGTACCCTGTTTTATGGGTCGTTGAATCTCGCGTTGACTCTGTCGCGGCTGCCGTGCCCGCCGGTTATCTTTTGTGACCGGCCGAACTACGAATGCACGAAGTATTACGCCTATTTTGGCGAGTACCTGTTGAATCAGAAATATGTCATGCTGCCATTCTCCGAGTTGCGTCGTCGAAAGGATTGGTTGTTCGACAAGATTGGTGAGAATGGGAGTATGTTTGTTCGCCCGAGTTCAGGGGCGAAAATCTTTACCGGCATGGTGATTCAAAACGACTCTTTTGAGCACGACTACAAGTTGCTTGGATTCTATGATGTCGCGCCGCACGCTATGGTCGTTGTTGGTCAGCCTCATAATATCGTTCGTGAGTGGCGTTTGGTTATCGCGGATGACGAGGTTGTTGCCGGAAGCAAGTATCACGATGGAACCCTGAGCTTGATGTATGAGGGGTTTCCTGAGTCTGTTGGAGAGTTGGCGAATCGTATCTTGTCCGAAACGTCGTATCGTCCTGACCCCGTGTGGACTATGGATTTTTGCGAAACGAAAGATGGCAGGGTTCATCTCTTAGAAATCGGCGGGTTTAGCTGTGCCGGTTTGTACTTATGCGAGATGGCTCCTATTGTCTCAAACGTCTCACGAATCGCAGAAAGCGTGTTTAACGGTGAATATGATGGGCGCGTGGCGGAATAGGCAGACGTAAGGGACTTAAAATCACTTATCCATAGTGTCGTGTGGGTTCGAGTCCCACCGCGCCTAACAACTAGGAGTGTGTTTATGTCTGTTGACGGATGTTCGTGTGGTGGCGAGTGCGGGTGCAAGGGGGAAGAAAATATCCGTCGTGCCAAGCCCGGTGAGCTTGTGCGTTGTCGGTGGTGCGAAGAACTGCCGTTGATTATTTGGGATAAGGATTACAACAATCTGAAGATTTGTTGTGATGGCGGCAACGGTGCAAAAGAGTGTTCGGCGTATCCGTCCACATCAAATGGAGGGTTTGGGCCGTCAACGGGACATATTGTCAGTAGGCAATGGTCTGTCCTCAATTCGGAGTTGTCGCCACAAGACGCAAGGGATAGTGAAAAGCTCCACGAAGAGGTAAGTAGGAAACTTGAAGAAAAATAGCCATTTTTTCTTCTGTAAACGATGTCGGTTCAAAGGAGAAAAACAAAATGGCTCATAAGTTATTCACAAACGAAGTTAGAACCCGCGTGGGCAATTCAAAAAACTGGCGTCTTGCTTGTGAGTTGCGGTTTGAGGGTTCTGGTTCGTGGTGTTTTGATTGCCGTGAGTCTGGTTTCGAGATTGATGTTGCGTTCTGTGATGATGGTAATGTGTCGGCGTCCGTGTTTGCGCTTGGTGATGACGAGCAGGAGCCGATTTCATGTGTCGAACGGAAGGTATGTACAGAGGCGCAGCTTGGCACCGTGATTTCTGAAGCCGTGAAAAACGCGGTTAAGAGTCCGATGCTGAAGCATCGTCTCCTTGAGGTTTGAGGTTAGTAACCGAGTACGATTAGCCGTCCGAAAGGTGAAGTTCCCTCGGCGAAATTGAGTGAAACAGGTTCGGGTGGCACCCGTTCAATGTCGCGATAAAGTAGCCGAAAACCATTTTTGACATATTGCGGGGTGGAGCAGTGGCAGCTCGTCAGCCTCATAAGCTGAAGGTCGAGGGTTCGAATCCCTCCTCCGCTACCAATTTTTCTCGTGCGTCGGCACAGTGGACCCCACAAAGCAGTTCCCTGTGTCTAGTGTATGGTTGCATGTGGGTGTAGCCAAGATGGGTCACAGTCCCGTCGGCACGAGAGTTTTTTTCTATGAGTGTGGTATGACCTTTTTTTGATTTGTGCCATAGGAAGAGGAGGTATCTTCCTATGGTGCAAAAGGTTGTATGTCGTATTGAAGATTTGTCTGAGAAGGTCGGTTGGTATATTAGCCGTCCTGTTTTGGATTTTGAAACTTCAAGGTTGTTAATTGCCGTCAACAAGCAAGTTACGCTTGATATGGCGGAGGCTCTTGCACGACGTGGTGTTGATGTTGTTCAGGTGACTCCAGAGCCGATAGATGTTGAAAACATCGAGCCGGGAAAAGATGGCTCGATGATGGCGAAAAAGTCCAAAAAGAAGTTGATGGATTCTTTGGCTGAAATAACGATGTCTGTTCGTGGTAGACGGAAGACGGTAAACATGAAGAAATCGTTGTCGAACTTTGTTCTTGGCAACGTAGAACGAGCAATCATAGGTGTAATAGAGTCAATAAGTAACAATCCAACGTCGTGTGTGTATTTGAGTATGATTGAGGATGAAGATCCGTATTTGATTCATCATGGTGCAAACACAACGTATCTTGCGTTGTGCCTGATAAACAAGTCGCCTTATGTGAGGATGTTATTTCGAGACCCGGAAAAGGGTTTGCCAAAATTCAATGCGCCGGGTATGTCGTGTGACTATTCGGATTACGTTCCGCTTGGTATGGCGGCGATGCTGCATGACATTGGCAAAGTTTTCATGCTGGGTACGGTGAAGGAAAACAAGAGGTTGACGGATGCAGACCAAGAGTCTTGGGAAACAATCCGTAAACACCCGAAGCTTGGCCACGATGTTTTGTTTGGGAAAAAGATAGACTCTCATGGGTTGTTGGGTATAAAATATCACCATGAGAACTTTGATGGGTCTGGTTATCCCTTTGGGATAAAGGGGTATAAGATTCATCTATATGCGCGGATTTTGCGGGTCGTGGATAGTTTCGACGCGGCGACCTCAAAGCGTCCGGGCAGGGAACAGAAGTCTCCGGAAGAGGTGTGCGTCGAGATGTTGAAATTAGCGCGGACGCATTATGACCCGGAGATTTGTGCGCACTTTGTCGCGATGATTTTAGGTAAGGAAATTCCGGGGTCGTAGCTCAACTGGAAGAGCGTCTGCTTTGCAAGCAGAAGGTCAGGGGTTCGAATCCCCTCGGCTCCACCAAATTCAAAGTTGTTTGGTTTGTTCTTTCGGTTATTTTTTGTGATATGGGTAAATGGCGAAATGGCAGACGCGCAAGGTTTAGGACCTTGTAGTCGAAAGACTGTGAGGGTTCAAGTCCCTCTTTGCCCACCACAACAAAGGATACACATATGAACGTTTTCTGTAATGAATGTAAGTATTTGACAGATGATCTTCGTTGTGATTCGCCGTGCAACCTCCAAATAAAACTTTTTGGATTGGTTCTTTATGGAGGAGTTAAACCGTCGGTGCAAAATATGTATAATGACTGTGTGTTGTTTGAACGTGGAAAGGTTCCCCAAAAGGAATCTCGTTAAAATCTTCGAATAGGTCAAGTGGCGGAACGGCATACGCGGCAGACTCAAAATCTGCTGGTCGCAAGATCGTGAGGGTTCAAGTCCCTCCTTGACCACCATTTTTCATCTTGGGCGAGTGGCGGAATCGGCAGACGCACGGGATTTAAAATCCCGTATCTTAAGATGTGCGGGTTCAAGTCCCGCCTCGCCCACCAATAAGATATGCTTTTTTTATATCCCTCCTAAATGTGTCGTGTGGAGGGGAAATGCCATGTGTAGGTGTAATAGGTTAAAAGATATAATAAATGCTGAGAAAAGTGTTATTTTGCATCACATAGATAGACATAAATGGTTTAACAGTATTGTCGATCAGAATATCGCCATTGCAGATTTTGCATCAAAGTATGCGTGGCTTATGCGAGAAGTTTTTTGTGGGATGATATGTGCTGAACATGAATCATGCGAGGCTGCGAAAAACATTCGTGTTTGTTTTTCCGAAGAAATCTGTCGTGAAGATTTGGAAAGTTTTGTTAAACGTTATTGCGCGAAAGAATCACTTGATGTCGCTGAAATATGCTTCCGTTTAGTAAGGCGTCACATAAATATTCACAAATGGATTCATGGAATATCTTGTTATGATGAGGCTGTTTTTGATTTTATAGGAAGATTTGGGTGGCTGGTTTCTGATTTGTTGTGTTTGTCCAAAACTGCTTGTGATAGGTGTATTGATTGAACAAGTTTTGTTTTTTCATTTTGTCATTTTTCATGCTTGTTTCGGGTTGTTCCTCTATTGGGACAACTGCCGTCAAATATTCTGTTGAAGGTCTTGGTTATATTTCCGCTGACAGGTATAAGCGGTCGGATGACGTTGTGTTAGTTAAGGGTTTTCCGGGGAAACCGAACAGGTTGTATGTTCGACGCGGGATGAATCCATTATGGGGTCCGTCTGAACTTTTAGGCGATTCCGGGATAGGGTGGTGGGATTATGTTGAGAAAAATCGTCGCGTGCAGATTTACAGCAGCGTATCGGTTGCTATGTTTGGAAAATATGAGTTCCTTTTGTCGCCTGATGCGTACAAGTGTTGGGTTAAAGAACGAGAACACATGAATGCAAAGTACGCATCCGAGGTTGACCTTGGTATGTATCAGCACCTTTTGCAAACTCAGGCTCAATTTGAAGAGTCGACATCGGAATTAAAGCAAGAAAAGAGAATGTTTAAAATACGTCAAAAACCTTATATAGAGGCGGATATCAAAAAAGGGTCTCATGACGAGTTGTCTTTTGGTGAGTTAGTTGGTATTGGTTTTATTCATAAAAAGGAGATTGGGGGCGAATAGGTATCGACTGAATAAGGACGTTATAGATTGCACGCCGTGGTTGGTCGGTTGGCCACGAAAAAAGCCGACTAAAGCAATAACTGCGAACGACAACGTTCGTCTCGCTGCTTAGGCGCAGCGACCGTCTGCCGGTGAGGACGCCTTAGTAACCGGACAGAAGGCCGATACGGAGGCTGACGGCGTCAAAGAACGCTGACGTTGCCCAAAGGGCAGTGACTTGGGGGAAAGTCTCCAGAAGCCCTGCTGGCGGGGCTATAAGCTGTCAGACAAGCGTGTAGACGTTTATAACTGAAATATTACAGGACGCGGGTTCGATTCCCGCCGCCTCCACCAAGTAAGGGGTATTGTATGGCGGATTACCATAAGTTCATTCGTAACGCCTTGGCTGCTTATGCGGATGCCAAAGGATTTGAGTTGTCGGATAAAGCGGACAAGGTGATTGACCTTGTTGTGTTGAAGGATGGGTTCTGTCCGTGTCGTGCTGTTCCCGTTCCGTGTCCGTGTCCGTTTCACGAGGAAGAGATAGCTACAGACGGTCAGTGCCACTGTAACTTGTTTCGGAAAAAGCCATGAAATTGTTTTTCAACTCTGTGTCTGTAAATGTGGTCGCTCGGTAATCTGACTCTATCACGTGGTAGCCGGGTTTAACACTGGCTACGCTACTTGGGGTGTTCTATGGAACTTTCAAAGATGCTTCAGGAGTTTAGGGAGCAGGACTATTGCGACTATGAGAACGAGCCTCTTCTGACGCACGATGAGGACTTGTGGGGTCGTTTGACGCAGTATGCCCACCTTAACCCCGAGAAGATTTTTGCGATGGCGGAGTCGGAAGAATTTTTGAATGACCCGTCTATAGATAGAGAAGCTCTCAATGTTATGGTGAGGTACTGGTTGAAAAATCGGTATCGTGGCGGTGGCGGTGAGATTGGGGAACCAATTCGCGGAGAGCAGTTGCCTTTCCGGCAAATCCGTTCGTTATCGGAGGCAGTCGGACAGTATAGGTGCGAGCACGTTATGGCACAGCCTGTTCACAATGGCGGCGATAGCGGCGGTAGTGGTATTGATGAAACCGGTTTGTTCGACTTTGATATGCTGTCCGGAGACCCTGATGATGCGGATAAAGGGACAATCGAGGGATGCACGTGAGTTGAGATTGATTTTTGGACGATGTCCGATTCACGGTATCCTGATGAAGACAATAGATTGGTCACCCGGTGCTGGCGGTCAAAAGGACAGGATTATTGTCGAGTGCCCGCGCTGTCACCTTCGTGGTGACGCACTTTATGCTGATGGTCCGGTTGTGTTGTTTAGCAATCACCAGAGCGTTTTGGAAGAGTCTGCCAAAAAATCAAAAACAAAAAAGCGGTGATGGTTTGTATAGTTGTCCGACGGGTTTTTCGTCGAAAGGATGATGAGTTATGGCTTCGAGTATTGTTGTGCCTATTGTGCGGATTGAAAAAGTCCGTTCCCACCCAAACGCTGACAAGTTGGAATTGTGCAATGTTCTTGGGTTTCAAATGTGTATTCCCAAGGGCAAACACAAGTCTGGCGACATCTGTGTGTATGTTCCTGCCGATTCTTTGGTTCCGAACGATTGGGCTGAAAAGTGGGGAGTCCTCCCTTATTTGAAAGGTCAGGAAAAGAACCGTGTCGGAAGAGTCCGGCTACGTGGTGAGCCGTCGTTTGGATTGATTGTTGATATGTCGTGGCTGCCGGGAAGCGATAAGCCATACAACGTTGGGGACAATGTTGCAGACTGCTTCGGCATAAAGAAATACGAGCATCCGGTAAAGGCCGTTTCGTCGGATGCCGCAGCGTATGACTCTGACATTGACCCGTATGTCTCTCGTTATACCGACATTGAGAATGGACGTGTTTTCACCGAGGTATTCCGCGAAGGCGAAGAGGTTGTCGCCACAGAAAAGATTCACGGGACGAACTGTAAGGTTGGGTTCGTTCGTGTTGGCGATGAGTGGATTCCTGTTGCGGGTTCTATGGGTGTCCGGCGTAAGCGTCCTATGAGGCCGACATGGACTCCACAGTCATGGCTTGAGAGACTCTACGTGCGGCTTTTTGGCATGAAATACGTCGAGGCTGACTTTGACGACCGCGAAATTCGTGGGAGCACATATTGGTCGCCATTTGCGCTTCCGTCTGTGCGCGTCCTGTTGATGCGTTTGTGTGATTGTGCCGAAAGGTCTGTTTTGCTGTATGGTGAGGTGTTTGGCCCGTGTGTTCAAAACCTCCATTATGGTGTCACGGCAGTTGAAGGTTTTCGCTTTCGTGCGTTTGATATTTGTATAGACGGGAAATTCCTCAACTGGGTCGAGTTCTCCGACTTGTGTGGGGAGGTTGGAGTTCCTGTTGTGCCTGTGGTCTATCGTGGCGCGTTTAGTTTTGAAGACATAAAGAAGGCTGCCGATGGACGTTCGACCTTGCCGGGGGCAGACAACATTCGAGAGGGAGTTGTCGTGAAGCCGGTCGTTGAAAGGGTCGACTCGAAGGTTGGTCGTGCGGTGTTGAAGTTTATCGGGACGGAATATGAGTTGTCCAAAAAGGACGAAGATGACTGTAAGGACGTTTGATGTGGAAGAAGCGTCTGAAGATGGATTATCGTTCTCGTTAGGGTTATGTGACCAATGAAGTGTTTGAGTCCGGATTTGTGGTTAAAATATAACTGCCTTTATGGCAGTTATATTTTTTTATACATCACCGTTATGTGAGTATTTTGTCCAACGTCGTTTGCGTTGTGACCCCGGAAGTAAGATTGGGAAACACTGCGGATGGTCCGCCGGTTTTTTGTCCTTGAAGAAGGCGCGAAAGAGAGGTATGTAGTGCAATTAGTACCGTTGTCGGCGAGTGATATTAGATTGGCGCTTGGCCGGGCGCAGAGGATGAGTTCGTTTCAGTGTGGCAGGACGTTTCGTGATGGGTTCAAACCAGAAATCGGAATATCTGCCGTTGGTTTCGAGAAGATGTTTCCAAGCTTGAAGCAGCCGAACGAAAAGAAGCATGTTTGGGTGGATGGTAAGGGTCGTAAGATTAAGCTGTGCACCAAACGTCGTGCGATTGAAACTGGCACGGAGTATTTGCACGATGCGTCGGCCACGACGAAGGATTGTGCAAGTGATGTCGACCTGTTCGTGTTTGCCTCCGTGGAGATGCCGAGGTGTTGGCGTGACTCGTTCCCGTCCCAGTCGGAGCTGGAAAGTCCTGAAAATTACCGATTGTGGTTGTGTGGCTGGATGGGGCGTGAAGAGTTCAACCTGAAAGCGCGTTCGGTTGACCGTGGGAAGTCTGAAAGCCCGACTTGGAGTGCGTCGGCAGACTGTAAGTCCATCAAGCACCACGAACTGCATCCCCTGTTTAACAAGGGAGGCAAATAATGTCTGTTTCGTTGAGTCAATTGGTTTATGTCCCGCTGACAAAGAAAGAACTTGAGCTTGCAAGGAAGTATGGTGAGGAAATTCGGATTCAAACAGCAAACGAAAAGACAATTCGTGTTGGAAACAAATACTGTTGCGGCATCATGATTGTTGCTGTCCTGAAAATGTTTCCGACGTGGAGTATTCACAATCTCGCTCAGATGGAACTGATTACGCCTGAGAAGGAAATCATCAGGCTTTGCTCCAAGCAGCGTTTTTCTGCAACTCGTGTTGAGTTTGAGGCGTCCGTTACTGCGGGCAACCTCAAGTCTTGCAATGGAAAGACTTTGATGTTTGGGTCGATTGAGTTCAACGACGATTGGAAGGTGAACGGATTTCCTGTTCATGATGATGCGGAGTATACCAATCAGGACAACGTTCGGGCAATAGTTTGCGGGGAGATGTCTGGCGCGGATTACGATAATTTGAACAGTCCGCTTGAGGTTGGTGATGTTTCAGGGAGCAATAGTCACGTTTGCTCTGGTGCGTGTGGAAATCTGAAGTACGCTGACCTGAATCCGCTACGTAGTCGTGCTGTATGATTTTTTTATAGCTATCCTCTATTGAGGTGATTGATAGGGGATAGCTATGCTTCAGGCGATTTTGACTGTTGTCATAAATGTTGTATTTAGTGGTTTGTTCGGTTGGTTGTCGAACAAACAAAACGAACAATTGCAGGATCAGGTCGACGCCCTGCAAGGTGCCCTGAACACTGTTGAGTCATCACACCAACAGGAACAGGTTGCGGAGGATGCTGCCCATGAAGCTTCAAGCAATGCACCGTCCATTATTGGCTCTGACGGTGGTCTTGACTTCTCTGGTTTTAATAACCGCACTTAGCGGCTGTGTAGTTTATACAGGGTCGTCACAAGCTCCGTCGTCTATTTTTGTCTATGCGCGGCAGCCTGTTTATGAGATGCCGGAAAATGTTGTGCTTTCGAATGTTCCCAGCTCTGAGATGATGAAGTTGTCGCCAGAGTACCGTGCGGTAATTGAAAAGAACTTTCAGGTTTTGACGACACGGGTTGTGGAGTTGGAAGCAATCATCAAGACCCATAACGAGTATGCGAAGCGCATGAACGAGACCTCTGGAATATACAAGAGTGCTCTTGGTGATGTGGGAAGCACGTCATCCGAGGTTAAATAGCGGGGGTTTCCTGTGCCTAACTTCGAGTGGATAAGTCCAGAAGACAGAAATGCTGAGGAGTTAATTGGCGAGCTGCAATACAAAGAATGCTTTGTGGGGCAGACCGACAGTTATCCGGGGAGAAGCAGGGTGCTGTTTCAAAACCTAACGTTATATGCCGGTGACAACAAGACCTATGTGGTCTATGTGAAAGACCGTGATGGAAATCCTGTTTTGGTTTCCGGCGCGGTTGCGGTGTTGACGTGGCGTCGTGCCAAGGGCGAGGCGTTGGTTTTTCAGAAGAGTACGGCTGTTGCCGGTGAAGGCGAAATTGGTGCGGCGAACAAAGGCGAGGTGTTTTTCTATTTGGTTTCTGCGGACACATCCGCAATCGAAAAAGATAGGCAGTATGTTTGGGATATTGCCGTGACGCTTTCCTCCGGCAAACGGTATACTGTTCTTGAAGGTGTAACAACCCTGCGTAGCACTGTAGCCTGAACCCCGTAAGGCGTAGTTTCGTTTCGATTCGATGAGTGTCGTGTGTCTGGAGAGGAGAGGACATGAACGAGAATTTTTTGGATATGGGCCGTGATGGCTCGTTGGTTATCCGTTGTAGGTTTGAAGAAAAAGACGTTGCCAAGGCTATCGGTGCGAGGTGGGACAAGCCAACGAAGACTTGGATTGCGGCATTTACCGTTCAGAACGTCAAGTTTTTGGTCGAAAACCTTGAAGACGTCTTTATTGCCGCATCGGTAGAAGAGAGGCTTGGTAAAGATTCCGAGATTGACACGAAGTTGAACCAGTTGAGGGCGTTGTCAAAGAAAGATTCGCCGGTTCAATTGAGGGTGCCGGGGGTAAATGTTGCCCTCTACAACTATCAGAAGCTTGGTGTGTTGTATTCGACTGCCGGTATGCCCGGAGTATTGTTGGGTGACGAGATGGGCTTGGGTAAGTCGATTCAAGCCATTGCGACAGCCTGTTGGAAGCGTGCCAATGGGTTGGCACAAAACTGTCTGGTTATCACCCCGGCAAGTCTGAAATGGAACTGGCCGCTGGAGGTTGAGAAGTTCACAAATGCGAACTATGTGGTAATTGATGGGACACCTGAAGAACGCATACGTCAGTGGTTGAGGAAGGATGTGTTTTTCTATATCGTCAACTTTGAGATGATTTTGGAAGACCTATTTGGTGGCAAAGAAATCTCGTTTGACGAATTCGATTCGGCGGCAACGATTGTTCGCAAGGAAAAGCAGTTGGCGTCCGCTAAACACCGCATGGCAACCCTCGCACCCGTGAGGGACCGCCTGTGGGACATGATTGTTATCGACGAGGCGCATTCTATCAAGAACCATTCGTCGAAGCGGACGAAGAACGTAAAGAAACTCAAGGGGAAGTTCCGGATGGCGTTATCCGGAACCCCGATGGATGGCAAGCTCGAAGACCTGCACAGTATTATGGATTGGGTTGCGCCGGGTCTTTTTGAGTCCCGTACAAGGTTTCTGCAAAAACATGCAGAGTTTGACTTTTGGGGGCGCGTGGTTCGTTATCGTGAAATTGACGAGGTTCGGAAACGTATTGAACCGTTCTTTCTAAGGCGTCTGAAGAAGGATGTTTTGAAGGATTTGCCGGACAAGGTATACAACGACCGTTATGTCATGTTGCCGTCCAAGGAGATGAAGATTTATCGCAGTTTGGCGGAACGTGGTCACGAGGCGACTATGGATGCGCAGGCGATGACTGCGATTATTCGGTGCAAGCAGTTCTGCGATTATCCGGGTTTGTTGAAGGAAAACTTTGAAGGCGCGAAGATGGAGATGTTCCGCGAGGTGTTGCAGGAGGTTGTTATCGACAACGGGCACAAGGCGTTGATTTTCAGCCAGTATTCCTCGATGTGCGAGGTTTTGTGTCGCGTGGCTGAGGATATGGGGCTGCGGTATCTCTACATTTGGGGTGATACGCCGAAGAAGGAACGTGCCGCGATGCAGGCAAAGTTCAATGGTGACCCCGAGCTGAACCTCATGATTGGGACGGAGGCAATGTCGACGGGTTTGAATTTTACGTCTGCCGATTACGTCATCAATTATGATGACGCGTGGAGTCCCGCAATCATGAAGCAGCGGGAAGACCGTGCCCACCGCATCGGTCAGAAAAGTGTTGTGACGGTGGTAAACTTCATTTGTCGAGACACAATTGAAGAGCGGATTCGTAGCGTTCTCGATGTTAAGGGTGCCGTTTCGTCCAAGGCGTTGGGCGACGAGACGGACGAACAGATTGTTGCACGCCTTAGCGTACAAGATATCGCCAAGATGCTATAAGGAGGATTTATGGCCAACGTTTTTGACACAAGGCAACTTGAGCAGTCTTTGTTGCACCTGCTTGTATCCGAGAAAATGGTTGCCCGCGTTTACATGAATCGTGCGCACGAGGAGATGTTTGTAACGGCACCGAGGAGGTTCATATACAATCGTGCCAAGCGCCTGTTTGCCGAAACGAATGGGTTGCTGACTGATGCGTTGTTCGAGTTTGAGTTGAAGCAGAGTATTCCAGAAAACGAACAGTCGTCGTATACGGCCGAGTGGATGGTTGTTGCCGGAATGTCTGTTGATGAGTCGCCGGATTCACTTATGGACGCGTTGGAGCGTGCGTTGTTGGCCCAGCGTGTTTCTGAGATTTGCAAGGAGGCTGCCGGGCTATTGCAGGATGGCAGTGTTGAGGAAGCCGTCAGTTTGGTGAAGTCGGAATCGGTGTCGTTGGGGATGAAGAGTGCCGACATTCCGCACGTTGAAGTTGTTGAATATCTGCACCGGAAAAAACTGATTGAGGAAAAACAGGCCAACCCGAAAAAGTTCCTTGGAGTAAAGACTGGGCTTCCGTCGTTTGATTTTCACACCGGAGGTCTGTTTCCGGCAGAGGTGACGTTGGTGTCTGCCGTGACGGGCGTTGGTAAGTCGACGCTGATGAAAGCCATTGCCGCGAACGTCATCACGCTGGAGGGGAAAAACGTTCTGCATATCACCAACGAAGAGTCGCGGTTGCAGGTTGAAATGAAATATGACGCGTTGATTTCTGACATTGCGTACAGTTCGTTTAAGAAGGCTGAGATTACGCCGTCCGAGATTCAAACGTGGGAAGACTCTCTGACCGAGTTGAAAAAGCAGAGCATGTATGGTCGGTTGTTCATCAAGGAAATTCCGCAGTTTGACAACTGTTTGGCGATTACGCGGACATACTATGAGCTGCAACAGTTGGGCGTTCCGATTCACCTGTTGGTCATTGACTATATGGACCACCTTCTGCCCATCGAAAAGAGTTGGAGTGAAAACGACGAACAAGGCAAGGTTGCGGCGGATGTTAAGGGTTTGGCTGTCTCGTTGAATATCCCTGTTTTGATTGCAACACAGGCAGCGACGAGTGCGGAGGCCAAACAGGAGAAGGGTCGTTCGTTCGGGAAGTTGGACGTGTATGGTTCGAAGCGCAAGGTTCACTCCTGCAACACCTTGATTTTTGTCATTCAAGATTCCCGCGACACAAGTCAGCTCAAGCCTGCCTTGGGTGGAACGGGTGTTCTTGAGTCGGAGTACGATTGTGACTGGTTGTGGTCGCTGGAAGCCGCAAAGAATCGTGATGGTGCGCCGTTTTTCCTCAAGGCGCGTCAACACGTTAAGACCGGCAGGGTCACTCAGATTGGTGGAAGTGGTGCCGGTGCCCCTCCGCGCCCCGGTGCGGGCGGGAAGTTGTCGTCGCCTGTTCGTGGTGCGGAAGAGACGGCGGCAGCTGCGGCGGAGTTTGATGCGATGGTTGGAAAGTCCACCGACAAGGCTGAGACGACGCCTGATGGCGCTTCGAAGCCTGAGAGTATCCCCGAGCCGCCAGAGCAACAAAAAACAGCGTCAAATCCGCCAAAGATGGCTAGGAAAAAATAATTTGGTTTTTCCTAAAAAAGTCTCGTGTCGTTCGTATAATGATTGGTATGGCTAGGCCGATTGTGGCTATTTTCGTAACGTAAGGAGAAGAAGGCATGACAGCGTCAGGTGTGAGGAAGAGGAAGGTTGCAACAGGCGAGGCAGAAAGCGTTGGTGCGTCGGTGGCGGCGGAACATGTGTTCCTTCGAAATGTCGCCGTCGGGGAGTCTTTTTCGGGTGTGTATTTTCTCGAAAAAGTTTTTTCCAAGGTTGCGCGGAATGGGAACAAATACAGCGACCTCACTCTTCGCGACAAGTCGGGGAGCATTTTCGCCCGCTATTGGGGTGAGGTGACGAGTTCGTCAGGCGGTGACTGGGTGAACATTTCCGCGACCGTTGAAGAGTATCAGGGAAACAAGCAAATCGTTGTCCAGAATATTGCCGAGTGTGAGGCACCAGCAGACCTTTCCAATCACGCCCCTACGTCTGACACCATCGTGACGGATGGAGAGTCGTTTCGTGGGTTGATGGAGTTGGTAAAGTCGTATGACGAGGAAGCCAAGTGTGATACCTGTTCTGCGATTCTGGAGGACCTTTTCAAGGGTGTGTTCCTCTCGAAGTTTGAGCAAGCCCCGGCGTCCGCGTTTCCGTGTTATGGTCGTGTCGGTGGGCTGTTGGCGTATACAGTGCGCGTTGCTGAAATGGTAAACGACACGTCGAATCGTTTTCAGCTTTCCGCTCAGGAAAAGTCGATTGCCCTTGCGGCGGCGATTCTGCATCGTATCGGTGCGGCGTATGCCTTTGAGATTTCCGGCTGTGTTCCGCAGGAAACCAAGAAGGGGGCCTTGGTTGGCGCGATGCACATTGGTTTTTCGAAAGTTGTCAACGCTGTGAATCGTCTGACCCATAGTCGCAAGGAAGCCGAAGGCGACAAGGTTGTTGATGACGATGTTGTGTCGCGTCTGATGCACGCAATTGTTGCGTCTGAAAATGAAGGTATCATGCCGATGACGCGTGAGGCGATTGTTCTGCATGGGGTTGTTGGTACTATCCGTGAGTTGTCTGATGCGTCCGACTTCATTTCGAACGACGTGAATTCACATGAGATGTTTACGTCGTATGACCCGATTACCAAGCGGCGGTTCTTCAAAGGCGAATAGTGCCGTTTATCGGGAGAATTCGTGAACATCAAGGAGCGGTTTCAATTCCGTGATATCAGCCTTTTGATGCAAAAGGTCGACGCTCGGCAGGTTCTTATCCGGCTGGGCGTCGACCCGTCATCTATAAAGGTGTACGGGAACGAATTGACGACGTTTTGTCCTGACCATCATCTGTTTGTTGGTCGAAAGTCGTCCGACCCGAATTGGGGTTTGAACCTGAAGTCCGGCAAATGCAAGTGCCTGACGGAGCCGCGTGGGTCGAACCTTGTATTCACTGTTGCCCGTGTGCGCGGGTGTTCGCCGCGAGAGGCTGTGTCGTGGATGCTTGGCAAAGAGGATGCCGAGCTTGACCTAAACATGATGAATCTTCAGTGCTTGGCGTCGTTGCCGGACGATATGCGTGCGGTGAATAACGACGATGAAGAAGAGCCTGTTTTGGAGGGATTGCAGAGCGTTGAAGAGGAGTCGTCGAAGGGGTATTTGTCGGATTCGGCTGTAAAGTTTTTTCTTTGCCCGCCGGAAAAAAAACCAACCAACATCAAGCTGCCCACGTTGCGTCATTACAAGGTGTTTGAGCGGACGTGGGGATATTATCACGGTCGAGTTGTTATTCCTTTTTATTTTAGGCAGCAAATTCAGGGTTTTTCGGCGATAGACAAATACGGCGTCAAGGAATGGTTGCGCCGCAATCCGTTAAAGGAAAAACAAGATTATAAGAAGGTTCTTTTCCCTCGTGGCATGTTCACGTCGAAAATTTTGTTTGGATTTGACGATGTAGAGCCGGGCTGTCCATTTTTAATTGTTACGGAGGGTCCACGAGAGGTTATGAAGCTGTGGCAAGAAGGTTACAAGAATTCTGTGGCGCTCTGTGGAACGAATCTTTCCGGTGAGCATATAAAACTGATTGCTGAGTTGCGTCCACAGTCTGTGGTTGTTATGTTGGATGGTGACAAAGCCGGTCGAAGAGCCGGGATAAAGATAGGCAAGAAACTCAAGGATACTTTTAGCGTATTTTTTGCAAATGTACCTGATGGTTTCGATCCCAAGGTGTTGCACAGAAAAGACTTCAAATCTATTATAAGAAATGCGGACAAAATTGATAATTGCTTGTGTTTTGATGTTGAAGTAATATAATATATCAAATTTATTGCCGGTTGTCGGTGCATTTCTTGGCATGCCAATATTGGCTATTTCAAGCGAAGGGGTCACATGAAACGTGTTCCTGTGTTGTGTCGTGTTCCTATTACCAACGAGAGCCTGATGATGAGCGCTTGTAAGGGTTCTGATGGTTGTTTGCTTGAGAAGTACCCCTTTCTGATGGATTTGTTGCTTGAGCGGATTTTGGGAATTGTCAGGAGTTTGTCGTTTAAGTATGTTGTCAATTCCTCGCAAGAGTTTGAGGATTTAGTGCAGGACTGCTTGGTGCGGATTTGGTCAAGCAGGAAGACTTTTGACCCTAAGAAGGGTCGTTTGTCCACTTGGGTTTGGCGCGTGTGTTGTTCTGTCTTGAATTCTGACTTCGGCAAGTCCAAGAGGTATAAAGACAAATTTCGTTTCTGGAGCCAAACATCTTCGCAGGATTCTGGTGACCCTCTAGATTCCAGTGAGATATTCTGTTCGAACAACGCCGATGTTCAGGACATTGTTGCTTTTCGGTGTGCTGTTTCCGATTTGTACGTTCGTCATGGTGCCAATTCGTCCCGTAAGGAAATGCTGGATGCCATCTTCTGCGTAGAGGAAGACGGCTTGTTTGTCGCGTCTATTGATCGTGCGGCCTTCCGCTTGGTGTTTCCGGGTGTGCTGTTTACCGACAAACTGCCTCAAGACCAGAAGTTGTTGTTTAAGAAAAAGCATGGAGAACTTATGCGTTTTGTTCGCACTTTCGTTCGTCCCGTATTCCTCAAACATATCAAGGAGGGGATTTAATGTCGGAAGATGTTATGCTTGCCGGGAGATGTTACGGGCTTTTTGACAAATCCGATGCGGCGTGTTCTATCTGTCTTGTTAGAAAAAAATGTATTACGATGACGATGTCTGGTGTTGATGAGAACTTTGTTGGCAATATTCGTCGAGAAAACAAGGAAGAGCCAATTTCGACAGACCCGGTTGACTCCGTTCCTGTGGATGTCATGCTTTGCAAGATTTCCGAGTCTATTGGTACGCCGTCCATCGAAAGGGTTTCTGTTTCTGGTGGTGATATGGTGTTGTATCGGTTCTACAATGATGACGAGAACGAGGTCGTGCGCGTTGGTGTTGGTGTCGAGGGGAACGTGTTTGTCATGGTTGCCGGGATGGAAATGGAAGAATTCTCAAAAGATGCATCGTGCGATGATTTTTTGATCAAGGCGGAACTTGTCCTCAAAAATTTGATCGTCTAAACATGAAGACAATCGACTATCCGTATTTTCAGTGCCGTTTTGTGGAATTCAATTCGGCGCAAGCTCAGGTCATGCCCTTTTTCGACCAAGATGTAAATCTTGTCGTGTCGTTCCCTACGTCTACAGGGAAAACCACAATTGCAGAATGTGTTTTTGGATATCACCTTACGGCAGATTCCTGTTGTAAGGTTGTGTACGTTTCCCCGTTCAAGGGGATAACGTCGGAGAGGCAAAGAGACTGGATGGCTGACTCTCAGTTTTCCAGTCGCGGAATTGTCGTTTGTACGGGGGATAATCACCCGAAAGATAAGGAGTACGAAGATGCCAGAATCGTACTGATGACTTCTGAGGCGTTTGACAACAGAACACGTTGTGCCGGGAAGAAGTCGTGGTTGTCGTCCGTTGCCTGTATTGTGTATGACGAAGCCCACATGATTGGCAAGATGGGTCGTGGCGCGGCTGTTGAGTCCTCGATGATGAGGATTGCGAGAATATCGCCACGTTGCCGATTTGTTCTTTTGTCTGCCACTATGTCGAATTCTATGGATTTAGCCAAGTGGGTTAAGTCTTTGAATGGTAAAATCACGAAGAACATCAGGAGTACGTGGCGTCCCGTTCGTTTGAAGCACCGCCTGCACACGTATTATTCGCGTGGTGGGTGGAATGAAACTAATGCGTCAAGGTTGTCGAAGGCTGCGGATGTTGTAGGTCGCCCGATGGCCGGTCAAAAGGTTCTCGTGTTTGTCCAGTCCAAAAAGTTTGGACGGGAACTGGTTAAAGAGTTGCGTCGGCGCGGTGTTCGGTGTGGGTTTCACAACGCATCGGTGTCGCCCGAGAATCGTGGTTGTTTGGAAAAGATTTTTGATGACCCGTATTCTGGTGTTGATGTGTTGGTAAGTACCAGCACGTTGTCGGCGGGTGTGAATCTCGGGGGGTGATTTGTGGCGTATACAATTGAAGACATGTCGATTGAACTGTCCAAACTCGGTTATCCTGCGAATGCAAAAAAGGCGGCAATAGAGGTGACAAGTCGTCTTATGTTGAATTTGAGAGAGGACGAACGAGGTATAGTGTTTTGGCAGTTGGTTCATCGGTTCGCCCTGATGTTGTCGCCTTGGTGGCGGGAGTTTTTCAGGTCGGACGTTTGCTTCGGCACCATTGTGGGGGCTTGGAATGAAAAAGTCTGATGTCGCTGGTAGTAAGGGAAAGACGCTTACGTCTTTGCGCTCGAAATGTTTGGGATGCCTGAAGTGTTCAATTGGTGGCTGCGATATTGGTGGTCACATTTCTAATGTTTTTTCGAACATGAACATGAAGGCGGGAGTGATGGTTATTGGGCAAAATCCCGGCCATGTTGAGGTCGAACGCGGTTTGCCGTTTGTTGGTCCGTCTGGTGAGTTTTTTGACCGTGCGATATCGGAAGTTCTCGGTGTTGGTCGTGATGCGTTTTACATCACCAATGTCGTTAAATGTCTCCGCTACAACACCCGAGTATTGCTTGGTGATGGTTCAACAAAGACTATCGCTCAGCTTGTTCGTGAAAAGTATGACGGGACTGTTGTGTCTGTTGGAAAGAACGGCAATCTGGAACAGAAGAAAGTAATTGGGTGGTATAAAACTCCAATTGCTGGTCGTAGGATGTTCAAGTTGTCTTACTCTAACGCCAAGGGTAATCCTTGTGGAAGCGTTGGACCAACTTTGACAGAAGACCACCCGGTCAAGACGAGGTTTGGGTATAAGGATGTCTGTGAACTTAAAGAGGACGACGAGATTGCTATCGGAGAGGTGGCACCAAATTCATACTTGAAGGAGTTTTTGTGCGGAACATTGTTGGGGGACGGATGTGTTGTAAAGAATCACTTGGAGATTACGCACTCCAAAAAGGATTCAGGCTATATTGATATGAAAAAGCGTTGTTTGTCTGGCTTTGGTGTTGTTTCCGAGGATATTGAGATTGATTTGAACGGCAAGAAGCATTTCGCTACAAGGTTGAGGAGTCATGCTTCGCGTTATTTTTGTGAAGAGCGGTCTGTTTGGTATCAGAACGGCAAGAAAAGTGTCATGCATTTGGCGGGACTTTCCGACCTTGCTTTGGCTATTTGGTATCAAGACGATGGAAGCGTTGCGTCGCACAGGAAAAACTCACGGGTTGATTTGGCAACGAATGGGTTTTCTTCTGCCGATGTCGACCATTTGTGCTCGCTGCTTTGTGGTCGCGGTATTCCTGCAAAGAGAATTTATAGTGCTGGGTGGAGGGTGTCTATCGGTGTTGAAGGTGCCGATGCTTTTTATCGTGCTATCGCAAGGTATGTTCACCCATCAATGAGAAGGAAGTTGCCCGAGAAGTATTGTTCTGTGAATTTTGTCGATGTTTCGCGCCGTTGTGGAGTTGAGTTGTATTGGGCTAAAAACCCAATTATCAAAGAGGTTCAGGTGCCAGAAAAGAGTGTTTATTGCCTTGATGTTGAAGGTAATCACAATTTTGTCGTGAATGGTGGTGTTGTGGTGCATAACTGCTTTACGAATCAAAACCGTTCGCCACACGACAATGAGATTCAAAACTGTCGCGAGCTTTTGGATGAGGAAATTCGTGTTGTAAATCCGTCCTTGATTGTCACGCTTGGCGGTCCGTCACTCAAGGCTGTTGCCGGGGTGAGTGGTATTACGAAGTATCGTGGTTCTTTTATCACGTCGTTGCGTTATGCTGTGAAGGTTTTGCCGTTATGGCACCCGTCACCGTTGAACATGAACAGCTCAGAAAAGCGGGAGCAGTTTTTTCAAGACCTACTTCTTGTGAAGCCTTTTTTGGAATAAGCGATGTCTGACCGGGTCGTTATTGTTGATATCCGACGCGGTCCCAATTTTGTTGACAGGGTAGACCTCTCGCAGATGGGGGGACGTGCCGGGCGTTCGCATAACGGGACAATGCGTGAGGCTTTTGTTGATGTTGTTGTATCAGAGGAAGACTCTTCACTCGCCTCTGATATGTTGTCGTCGCTGGACAACCACCCGGTGGATTCCGTTCTGGACTCTGCCGAAAGTATAGCGTTCCATATTCTTCCGGACATCTATAACGGGGTCATTCAAAACATGGATGACGCCCGTGACTGGATGTCGAAAACATTCTTCTGTTTCATGGGTGGTGACCCGGACATCGTGGAAGACGCGGTGGAACTTCTCGTTGAAGATGAAGCCCTGAAGATTGGTCGGGATAAACAATTTTTTGTTACTTTGCAGGGAAGTATATCGGCGACTTTATACTTCGCCGCTTCGGACGTTATGGCGTGGCGGATGAATTTCGAGGAGATTTTTGACCGTGGAGTAGAGGACACCGACGTTGGTGTCGCGTGGGCGCTTTCCTCTGTTCCCGGACAAATACGCCACATCGGTTCGTCTGACTCAAAGTTTGCCGTGGAGGAGTTTAGAGACCAAGCGTCGGCATATGGTTTGAAGGTTATGGACGGGACTGCTGGTGTTGGCGCGTGCTGGTGGTGGTTGATGGGCGGGCCGAGCGTAAAGGGAATGAAGGCAGAGGCGTATTCGCTTCGCAAGGATTTTGGTCGTATCAAGCTGGCTTTGGACGGCATTGACAAGGCGTGCGGTTGGGAGCAAAAAGATTTTTTGCGTTGTTTGGATGTTCGTATAATGAGGCGTGTTCCGGCGGAAATAGCCCCGTTGTTTCAGGTTGAAGGTATTAGCAAAGAAGTTGCCTTTGAGTTGTATAATATCGGGATTGGTAGCCTTGAAGAATTGAACGAGAAAAAGTTTTTAGTTGAAGCAAGTGACAATGAAAGGTTAATCCGTGCCGTTAATAGATTTTTCGGGTCGGTTTCCTAAGCGTGCTGTTCGTGCCTGTGTAGAGGCTATGTCTGATGGACGGTTAAGGTCGTCGCTTGTCAATGACGTTCTTAAGTATAGCAATGTCGATGTTACACCGATAGAACAATTTCTTTCATCTCGTGACGAAATAATCCGCCTGAACGCCGTTAGGATTATTGGGCAGAGAGGTGATGTTTCGAAGTTGGTCGATATGGCTCTGGTAGAACAGAATGTTACTGTTGTCTCGGAGATTCTGAGGTACGTTTCGAGGTCTCCAGAAAAAGTGGATCGGCTTGTTGAGTTGTTAGTGGCGCAGGATTCTGTTGTGCGGGAACAGGCGATTCAGATGTTTCGTCGTGCCGGTCGTTCCGACTGTATGCTGCCACTGTTGTTTGATGGTGATGATTCATTGGTGTCCCGTGTGAAAAGGTACATGGAAGAGACAAATCATGACGACGACAGTTCGAGTACCAATAGAGCCTGATAATTTCAAGCGGTTCAGAATGTGGTTGATTGAGATGGAAGATGTTTATGGGGTCGGGAAGGTGAAGGATATTCACCACCACGTTTCCCTGCTGATTGAGTCGTTGGATAGGCACATATTTGAGTCGTCGACGCCGAAGAAGTCGTCACAAATGAATGGTATACGTACTTTTATTGCGATTTTTAGTAGTCGTTACAGAATCATGACGGACTACGACTACAATCGAAAAGTTTCGAGTGTTGATGTAAAAACGATTGAAACGCTGATTAAGGAGCTGGAAAAGGTTGGATGCAACTCCGAGGACTATCTTCGCTGGTTCTTCGAGGAGTTTCTTCCGGAAAACGAAAAGTTGTGTCCGCCGACCATCGGTTTGGCTTGCAGCAAGTTTTCGCTTTCCAAGTTCCTGTATACCAATCGTGGTGAAATCAAAAAGCGCGAGGAGAAGGCGTTGTTGTTTGCCGCAGAGAAAGACCTTTTCAATCGTTCGAAGGTTCTGTTTGAGAAGACGGAAGACTCGAAGATTCGTATTTGGTCGGAGCAGTATCGGTCCGGCAGTATAACCCTTGAGGAGTGGCGGAAAAATATTATCGAGTCCGAGGATGCCTGTTCTTGTGGAGAAGAAAATGGATAGGGAAAAAGTTGCAGATGCTATTTCGAATGCCTGTGAGGCGTGTGGCGGGATGTCGCTTCTTGATTCAAAGCTTGAGGATTGCAACCCGACTGTTTTGGATGTCCGTATCGGTTCGTTGGATGACCACGTTTCCATGCAACCGGCAGCTATTGCGTATTTCGGTTCCCTGTTGAAAGACGCGGAGCGCAAACTGGTCAACCTGAAGCATGGGTATGACCGGTGGCAGAAGAAAAAGTATGCAGACGCCAAGTCGGCGTTGTCGGCGTCCGGTGCGAAGTCGACGGTTGGTGATATCGAGGCGAAGGTTGTGGCGGACAATGAGGCGGATATCGTCAAATGGGAAAGCGACCTTGAGGAAGCCCAGCGTGTCAATGACGAGCTGGAGGTTTGGTATGAGGCGTGGCGTCAGAAGTCGTACTCAATGAGCCAACACGCCAATTTGGTTGGTGCCGAATTTGGCTCGAATTCGAGCTTGGGACAGGGTGGTGAAAGTTCTGAAACAAAAGAAGATTTTCAATCACGGAAAGACCGCGTCAGAGCTATAATGGGGAAGAAATAGTTCTGAGGTGTTTTTTGAAGGCTTGTAAGAAAGGAGGCGAACCAGCAAAAGGCATATAAAGGCGTTCTATTGGGGCCTAAAAGGCCAAGGTCGAGGCATTGTTTTTTTTTGAGGAGAAGAAAAGTAATGGGTACGTATGATAAGGTCAAGAAGTTTTCGGCGTCGCGCCCGCGTTATGGTTCTAACAGCAGTACTCGTGGTATTTTCCACACCTTCAATACGGGTGACAACATCATCCGTTTGGTGGGTGAGTTCATCGAAGTGAAGACCCACTTTATCGCCCCGGTGAAGTCGCGTGGCGAGAAGGGGTTGTGTATGCAGGATGCCTTTGAGGGCGAAGACAAGCTCCCGCAGGTCGTCAATTGTCCCGACTGGGATATTGAGAATGAGAAGCCGCGTGCGACGAAGCAGTGCCCGATTTGTGCCCTGCAACGTGCGTACAGGGAAGCATCAAAGAAGCCCGGCATTGCCCCCGAGGAAAAGGCGCGTTTCGAAGAAATGGCTGGCAAGTGTGCTGCCCGCACCGCGCTGAAGTGGAACATCATCGACCGTGAAGACCCGTATATCGTCGAATCCACGGACAAGGGTGACCGCAAGGTGCTTGGTTTCAAAATCGCCACCATCGGGATGGAAGCGTGGAATGACATCGAGGGTATCTTCACGCAGTGTGGGTTTGACATTTCCGACGCCGAACAGGGCATCGACATCAATGTGTGCCGGACGGAGGCGAAGAAGACCTCGTATTCCGCTCGTGCCGTTCTTGAGGGGTTGTCCGTCAAGAAGTCTCCGCTGACCGCCGAAGAGCTTGAATTGCAGCAGCATGACCTTCGTCGCCTGTGTGGCAAGCAGACTGACCCGCTGGCAATTCGCGATGCCCTGCACAGCGAACTGATGGAAGACCTCCGTCAGTTGGGCGGGTTGGACGACAGCGAAGGTGATGCCGGGGACGAGGAAGGCGAGGTTGAAGAGCTTCCGCGCAAGCGTCCGGAATCAACGAAGTCTGCTCCTGCGACCCCTGCTTCGAAGACTGCTTCGTTTGCGTCGAAGAAGTCGGCTGCCGCCGCCCCCACAACCAAGGAGGAATCTGCGGAAGACGAAGAACTTCCGTGGGACAAGGAAGACGAACAGGCGGACGAGGAAGGTGTTGATGAAAACACCCCCACGGAAGACGCTGATGAAGATGACAAGCCTGTTGCGGAACCCGAGGAGTCGGAATGGCAGTGCTTTGGCACAATCGACCCCGAGCACCCAGAATGCAAGTCGTGTGAATCCCGTGTCGCCTGTGCGGAAAAGAAGGGCGTTGCCCTTCCGCCCGAGAAGAAGGTCCGGAAGTAATTTTCTATGGGGTGGGAGGTAACGCCTCCCACCCTGTGGTTCCGTCTTTTTCTTTGGTTGTCACATTTTGCTCAGGAGGGATTGCATGGCGATGGACAAGAAACGCGAAGACCGTATTCGCAAGATTTGCGAAGGCGTTCAAAAAGCGTTTGGTGGTGGTAACACTACCGATGGGAAGATTATCACCTATTTGGGTGATGAGGAGCGTGAACCGCTGGAGCGGTTTTCGTCTGGGTGTTTCGAGCTTGATGAGGCGTTGGGTGGTGGTTGGCCGCGTGGTCGTATGATTGAGATTTACGGACCAGAATCTGGCGGAAAATGTCACGCCAAAGGAACCAAGATTTTGATGTTCGACGGATACCTCAAGAACGTAGAAGACATCGAGGTTGGTGACTGGGTGATGGGACCGGATTCTACGCCTCGTCAGGTGCAAGCGTTGGCGCGTGGTTCTGAAATGATGTATCGCGTGACGCCACGTAAGGGACTGGACAACAGTTTTGTTGTAAACGAAAACCACGTTTTGTGCCTGAAGAACACCGAGATTGGTTCGAAGTTTGGTGAGATTGTCGACATTTCCTTGAAGGACTACATGGGGAAAAGTGACAACTTCCGTTACTACAACAAGCTGTTTCAGGTTCCGGTCGAATGGTCAGAGAAAGAGTTACCTGTAGACCCTTATTTCTTGGGTCTGTGGCTTGGTGATGGTAGTTCTGACTGTGTTCGTGTTTATACACAAGATGAGGAAGTTGTGTCGGCTCTGGAAGAGTACGGCGAAAGGATTGGACACTCTCTTTCTGTGGTTGATGACGAGTCCGGAAGGTGTCCGGGTTACTCTCTTGTTGTTGGCAAAGGGAAGTACCAATCCGAGTTTTGCTTACAGGGTGCCTTGCGTTCTTTGGGTGTTTTGAACAACAAACACATCCCTCATATCTTCAAAACAGGAAGCCGCACACAGCGTTTGGAATTGTTGGCGGGGTTGCTGGATTCTGACGGGTATAAGGGTGCGTCAAAGTTGGTGTTTTGCAACACCAATAAAGTCCTTGCTGAAGATGTTCTATTTGTTGCTCGTTCGCTTGGTTTCTTCTGTAACCTCAAAGAGTACACGGCAAGGCTTGGCGAGTTTTCGTGTCCGGCTTACAAGGTTTACATTAACGGTGATTGTTCGGTTGTCCCGTTGCGTGTTTCCCGTAAACGTCCGTCGGAACGCGAGTCGAATAGGGACCCGTTGGTGTCGTCGTTTGAAGTTGAGTCGGTTGGTGTTGGAGAGTTTTTTGGTTTTATTCTGGATGGTGACCATCGGTATCTGATGGGGAATTTTATCGTCCAGCACAACACCACCCTGTGTTATCATGCGGTTGCAGAGTTCCAGAAGAAATATCCGGACGAGGATATCGCGTGGGTGGATTCGGAATACGCGTTGGACCCTGAATATGCCGAGAAGATTGGCGTAGACATTTCGACGATTATCCACCACGAACCCACAGACGGCAATCAGGCGTTTGAGGTAATTCGGCACCTGATCAAGAGCGGGGTCAAGCTGATTATTGTTGACTCTGTTGCCGCACTGTCGCCGAAAGAAGAAATTGAGGCGTCGATGGAAGACACTCAGCGTCTTGGTTCGGCAGCACGCATGATGTCGCAAGCGTTGCGTGTCTTGGTTGGCGAGGTTGGTCGTGCAGGTGTAACGATTCTCTTTACCAACCAAGTCCGTGATAAGCCGGGAGTGATGTGGGGAGAGAAAACCACTACCCCCGGTGGTCGTGCGTTGCGGTTCTACGCTTCGATTCGTGTGGATATTCGCGGCATTGGTCAGGAGAAGGATGGTGAGTTGGTCACATCCATGCACACGAAGGCGTTGTGCAAGAAGAACAAGACCGCGCCCCCACTCCGTGTTGCCAATTTCATCATTTCGTTTGGCGTTGGCGTTGACCGGATTGCCGGTATCTTCGACAAGTCTGTTGAGCGGAAGGTGATTGAAAAGGCCGGGGCTTGGTTCTCGTTTGACGGGAACCGTCTTGGTCAGGGTCGTTCCGCGTCCCTTACGCAGTTGCGTGAGAACGAGGAGCTGTTGGCTGAGGTGGAAAAGAAGCTTCTTGCCGCCCCGGCTGTTGTTGTCGAGAAGAAGTCGTCGATGAAGAAAGCCCGTGGGAAGAAGTCCTCTACGGAAGATGAGGACACAGAGCCGTCACCGGAACCCGATTTGGAAGTTGGTGGGGATGGTGCGGCGGAAGGAACCTCTGTCGATGACGCATGAAAGGGCTGAAAAACTGTTGCTGATTGACGGCAACAATCTCGCCTTTCGTGTTGCGTGGTCGCACCGCGACTTGTCGTATCAAGGTACGCCTGTCGCGGTGCTTTTTGGCTTCTTCAAAAGCCTGATTCGCTTCAAGCGTGACTTTCAAGACTACTTCACCATTGTTGTCTGGGATGCCGGGCATGACCGACGCGACCAAGAATCGTTGCGCGGCGTGCAGGAAGGCATTATTGATTCGGCGTATAAGGCGAATCGTCACAAGGAAGAAGAGCTGCCGCCAGAGGTGCAGAGCGTTTTAGACCAGATTTCGCAGCTTCGAGAAGAGGCGTTGCCGTTGGTGAAAGTATTGCAGGCTGAGGTTGCGGGTTGTGAAGCCGACGATGTGATTTACACCTATGCGATGAATAATATCGCCGCCGGTGGACAGACTACCATTGTGACGTCTGACAAGGACTACTACCAGTTGCTTGGTAAGGGTGTTTCCCTTTATGACGCCATGAAGGACGAAATTTGGAACCGGAAAAAGTTCGTAGAGGAGTTCGGTTTTGAACCCGAGTTGTGGGTCGACGCAGGTGCCCTGATGGGTGATAAGGGTGACAACATTCACGGGGTTCCCGGTGTTGGTCAAGTGAACGCCTGTAAGTTGATTCGTGAGTTCGGCACCTATGAAAAGGTGTTGGAGGGTCTGAAGGGGAGAACGAAGCGTGGTAAACGTGAGGAAGACATCCTCAAGCATGAAGCCCGTGTTCGGCTGGCGTATTCCCTTAAAAAAATGGACTTGGTTCCGTTTATCCCGCGCCTGAGGTATCATGGGGTGTATGATGAGGAAAAGGTGTCCGAGCTGTTTTTGCGGTTTCGGTTTGTCAGTTTGATGAAAGACATCAAGTATTTGATTTAGGGGAACAGGATGAAGTTGAGGATTGGAATTGTTGGGAGTGCCGGGACTGGGAAGTCGTCGTTAGGGATGATGCTGGCGAAAGAATTGGGTATTCCCTTTTTGCCGTCAAAGTCGATTACGACTGATATTCTGAATCGGGATGGGTATGACCATAGTTGTGGCATTCAGGTTGAGAAGTTCCTTGCCCAAGAGGGCAGGCAGGATTCTATCCTTAAGCGTACCGTTGCTGATCAGAAGTCGTCAGATTCGTTTGTCACAGATAGGACGGTTGTGGATTTGGCGGCGTATGCGATTGCCGAGCTTCATTCCTCGGATACCAAGAAAGTCAACTCGATAGTCGAGAATTGCAGGGCAAATATCGGACTCTATTCCCATATTGTTGTTTGCCCGTGGGGGAAAGTCCCGCTCAAAGCGAATGCTCGTCGGACGCTCAACCCGTGGTATCAGTTCATCATTCATGGCTTGGATTTGGCTCTGATGAACATGTGGGGTGTGCAGTTTTATATCTTGTCGTCTGATTCGGAAAAAGAACGTGTTGCAGAGGTTGTGAAGTTTTTGGGGAAATAATTCCTGTTTTTTTTATAATGGCAAACATGTAATGGTTGCCGAGGATTTCATGATGTCTGCACAGCCTTTAAGAATGCGCCGGGATTACGGCGAAGTTGAACCAAAGAAGACTTTGTGTGAAGACCAGTATTGTAAACGAATAAATCGACATGCGGTTGTTCGTGAGTTGGTTGCTGTTGCGAGGTTTTTAAGTTCTGCGAAATAAACGAGTTATTGAAAACACACTCCCAGATAAATCTGGGAGTATGTTTTTTTTTATAGTTGTTGTTTTGTAGGTTGCTGCTTTGGAGGATAAAGATGGCGAACGAATTGATAACTTGGCGTCACCAGCCACAAGACCGGCGTCCGGAGACATATCCGGGTCGTACGGATGTTCCGTCTGTTCAGTTGAACGACCACAAGACCTTTCGGGTGTATGTTGGTGTTCCCGCTGTTGATGCGAATGAGGAAATCACACGCTACCCGCGCACCGCGAAGTTGGGACGCCTGACGGTGAACGACCAAGTCCAACCAGAACCGATTCTTGGTGATACCGTTGAAATTGATGGAAATCAGCCAGAGCTGCCCGGCGCGAAGTACGAAATTACAGAAACAACCCTTCGCCCAGATTGGCCAAGTTTGGAAAAATAATTTTTTTCTTAGAATCAGAGTTTCCAAATTCGACCTTGTGTGTATATTAAGGTCATATTTGGAGACCAAACGATGTCGAAATTTTTGTTTTATACCGATTTGCATCTGTCGAATATTCCTCCCCGTCATCGTAAAGACGATTTCGGTCGCACAATCCTATCGAAGCTCGCCGAGGTTTATGACATCGGCAAACGCAACAATGTTGATTTCGCTGTGTTTGGTGGCGACTTCTTCGATGTGCATCGCATTTACAGCTACGAGTTGATTTCTGAAGCCGTGAACATCATTTCTGATTCCGGCTTTGAAACGTATGCTATTATTGGTCAACATGACCTCAAGGGTTACAATTTGGGGACGTATTCAACGTCTGTGTTGGCGTTCCTTGAGAATCATTGTAAAAACTGGCACACAATGTACGATGAGACGGAGGTTGGTGATGTCGTCCTGTGTCCGTGCCATGCGAATGGTGATATAAACGAAGCGATGTCGAGAAAGATTGCTTCCTCAAAAGTTCCTGTTTTGGTTGCCCATCTGCTTCTCCACGACACGAAAGCAATGTTTGATGTAATTCCCACAAGTTCAGTGGCTCATGGCCCGTATGTATTGGTATTGTCGGGCGACCTGCATTGTGGGTTCGAAGCCCACATGCACGAAGGAACTGTGTTCTGCAATCCGGGTTCTATGGCGCGGCGCACGGTTGCCGATAATCGTCCGGTTCAATGTTTGGTTGTTGATGTGACACCGCAGCGTGATGTTTCCGTGGAGACCATCGAGGTGTCGTGTGTAAAGCCTTTTGCGGACGTGTTTGATGAGTCATTTGTTGCAACTGTAAAATCTACAGCCTCGATGGATGCGTCGAGGTTTGTTGATGGTATTTTGGAAATTGAAATGGAATCAGTCGATGTCTTTGAGTTGGTGGAAAAAATAGGACGACAAAAAGGAGTGAGGCGTGAAGTATTAGAGTTCATAAGTTCAAAACGTTGTGATACTTAAATTCCATCTGGTTGTACGTTTATGTACGGAGGACAATGCGATGAGTAAGGAAGAACGTGAGTTGATGGGTTCGTTTGGTGAAATGCCCGCGTTGAAGAAGGCGCGTAAGATTGAAGGTGCGACGGCTGTTTCCGAGCCGCAGAAGAAAGCTCGCGTGGCAAAGGAAGAAGTTCCGACGCCGAAGGATGCCCCGAAGGAGGCGGCACCGAAGAAGGATGTTCCCACCCTCAAGAAGCTTGCGAAGAAGCCGTTGACTGAGCGTGAGCGGTTCGTGCGTTTGCTCTTGAAGCGTGCAGGTCTGTCCGAGCTGCCGAAGCTTGAGTCGATGTTCGACAAGGACGCCGGAAACGCGACGAAGAAGGTGAAGGACATTGCCATCTTCATCCAGAAGGGTGAAGGTATGTTGGAGGATGTTTCCAAGGAATGCCCGCACAAGAACGTCGTCAACCTCAGTTCGGAGGTTTTGTTTCGTCAGGTGAAGTCTGTGGCGATGGATGTTTTCCACTCCAAGCGTTTCTATCACGTTATTGAGGTTTCAAACGTTACGGATGCGCCTGAGGGCGTTCACCCCCTGCAATGTGTGAGCGGTCGTCACCGTCTTGCGTTGATTGCGCTTCTTTGGGGTTCGGACGCTGAGGTTCCAGTTCGCCTGACATCTCGCTCCATGTGTGAGTGTCGCGATTCGGTTGTGTTCGCGAACAAGTCGCGTGCGACGTCGTCTGTCGAAAAGGCGGACCTTGTCATGGTTCAGGCCGTGAATGGCGATACTGCTGCGAAGCCTGATGAGGTTTACGAGAAGGTTGTTCGCACCAAGACATCGGCAGTTGATTTTGCGTTCCACCGCGCAATCCACAACCACATCTATGGCTTCAAGTTCGAGTTTGATGTGTCGATGCGGTCGACCATTGATGATTGTATGACGATGGCGAATTCGATTAAGGGCTTCCTGAAGTCCGTTGTGACTTGGGAGCCTTCGATGACTCGCATCCAGCTCGATACCGCCGTCAAGGACGCCTTGAAGTGGCTGAACGCTCTGGCGAAGGAGTTTAACCAGACTAAGGGTTTCGTCAAGGAGCAGCAGATGGCGCAGCATCCTCTGATTGCGTATGGTGATATCTATCGTTCCAATCTGGTTGCCGGGAAAGACCCGATGGAAATTATCCCGGCGCTCGTCAAGAAGGCTGTATCGCTTGGCGACATCGGTCGCGAGAAGACGGTCAAACTGGTCAACATGCTGACCCGCTGATTGCGCTTGTGTTCTTCATTCTTCGTATGGGCGGCTCCTGTGTGGGGTCGCCCATATTTTGTTTCCTGATGATTGTGTTGGGGTGTGTATAATCATTCAAACATATTTTGGAGGTTGTGGATATGAGTTTGGATGAACTTTATAAGTCGGAAAAGATTCCGTCTGAACACAAGCTGAAAATCGTAAAAAATGTTGTCCTTGTTACTCCCTCGAAAGACTTTGATGTGTCGCCCCTGTTGCCTGTTCTTGGTTTGGATAGGCGAGAGGTCTGTGTGACATATGTCGGAAAAACAGAAGACCCGGCGTTCCTTTTCCGTGAGCTGCAAGCGATTGATGCCAAACTTGTTATAAGTGTTGGAGAGTCCGGCTCGCGCCGGTATCCTGCATTCATATCGGAAGATGGTACGTCTATGTCGCCCGGCTTGTTGGCGTCTGTGCGTGATGCCGTTAGTGCGGATTGGTTTGTCAACCTGCACCACCACGACGAGTTCTCAGTACGTGACGGTTTGGGGACGGTTTACGGTCTTATGAAGTTGCTGAAAGCGCGTGGGAGCAATTTCTGTGTCGTGACGAACCACGGACACCTTGGTGGGTGGATTCGGCAGCACAGTGTTTGCAAAAAAGAGGGCGTGAAAGCAATCTACGGTGTCGAGGCGTATGTCAACGACTTCCGTGGTTCCGAGGAAGCGGAGGACATCGAGGCGATGCGTGAAAAACTTCGTGGACTTGTCGCCTCAAAGAAGGAGCTGAAGGTTCCGAAATTTGAAAAGCCGGAAAAGGTCGTAAAAGCTGCCAAACTCAAGGTCTCCAAGGAAGAAAAGGCGGCGATGTCGAAAGAGGAATATGCCGCCCGCAAAACCGTGGTGGAAGAGCACAATGCGCAGGTAGAAGCGGAATATGCGTCGGCGTGCGCGGCTCGTGATGCAGTGCTGGAAGAACAGGCGAAGGCGAAGTTGTCGGCGAAAGAAAGCAAGGACGCGGTTGCCCAAGAAGAATCGGAGCTTCGTGAACAGATTAAGCGTCGCGAAGAGGAACACAAGGCGACATTGCAGGCGAACAAGAAAAATAACCACCTCGTCCTGTTGGCGCGGACCGAAGAGGGGTTTTACAACATCATTAAGCTGTCCAATGACGCGTCTGTGAACGGGTTCTATTATCGCCCGCGTATGACCCACGAAGCGTTGAAGAAATGGGGTAAGGGTATTATCGCTTCGTCAGCCTGCTATGCTGGTGAGATTCCCGCACTGTTGCTGGAAGGTAAGGATGAAGAGGCGAAAGCCCTGTATGAGTTCTACAAGGGCTGTTTCGACGAGTTCTATATCGAATTGACCATGATTGAAATGTCTGACCAAGTGGAGCTGAATAAGAAGCTTCTCTTGTTTGCGAAGTCTGTCGGTGCGAAAGTCATCCTGTCGTGCGACTCCCACTACCTTTTGCGGGAGCACGCAGACACGCATGACCTGTTGTTGCTTATCCGCGATGGTAAGACGAAGAAAGACCTGTTGGAGCGTCCGGAGGAGGTGTGGCAGTTTGAGGCACGGAACCTGTTCCATAGGAATTATGAGGAAATGAAAGAGTTGTGGTCGGAAGGGTTCACCGATAAGTCGGGCGTCCATCACAGCTATAAGGATGATGTTTTTACCGAAGAGGTGTTTGAGGCGGCGTGCGCGAATACTCGCGAGATTGCTCTGTCGTGTTCGGACATCAAGCTTGATTCGACTCTGAAGCTTCCGGTTCTGTACGACGATGGTCCGGCTATGCTGAAGAAAAAGGTTCAGGATGGTTTCCGTGAGCGTGGGTTGCGTGGTAAGGGGTATGTGGACCGTTTGAACCATGAGCTTGATGTTATCATCAAAAAGGGCTATGCGGACTATTTCCTCACGATGGACAAGATCATCCGTGACACGATTGAGCGTCATGGTGTGAATGCGATAGGTTGGGGTCGTGGTTCAGCATCGGGCAGTCTTGTGTCGTTCTGTTTGGGGCTGACGGACTTGGACCCATTGAAATATGGATTGCTGTTCGAACGGTTTTTGGACGAGTCGCGTTCAGACCCGCCGGATATTGATACTGACTTTGACTCCCGTATTCGTGAGCAGGTGAAGGAACGTATCGTAGAAATGTTTGGAGAGGCGCATACGTGTTCTATCGGCACCTACCAGACCTATAAGACCCGTGCGGTCGTGATTGATGTTGCGCGGGCGTTGGGTTTGGATGTTTGGGAGGCGATGGAGGTAACGAAGAAGATGGACGCGTTGGCAACATTCGATGTTGAGTCGGATGATGGCGACACGGAGGAAATGTCAATCGACAGTATGTCGTTTGAGGAGATTTGCAAGCACTATCCTGATTTGGAACTGTATTTCGAGCGTTACCCGGAAGTATTGCAGCATTCCGAGGTATTGCGCAATCAGGTGAAGAATATGGGGCAGCACGCCGGTGGCGTAATTATCTCCAACCTGAATCTGCAAGACAAGATTCCGGTCATCAAGACAAAGCACGGTGTTGTGTCTACTTGGGTTGAGGGTCAGGCGACTCACGAGCTTTCGGAAGTTGGCTTGGTGAAGTTTGATATTCTTGGCTTGAATCACCTTCCGGTTATTGATGACACCCTGAAACTTCTCCGGGAGAATCGTGGTATTGACATGAACCGCCGGGACATACCGATTAACGACCACGAGGCAATCAAGGTTGGTTCGCATGACGACATGATTGGCATCTTCCAGTTGGATTCCCCGCAGACCAAGCCGGTGGCGGACGCGGTTGGTATGGACTCAATTTTTGACCTGTCTGCCGTCACGTCGTTGATTCGCCCCGGCCCGAAGGATATGGGTATGCACATGACGTATGCCAAGCGCAAGCATGGCGAGCCGTACGATATGCCCGATTTTCTGCGTGAGCAGTTGGCGGAGACGTATGGTGTCCTGACGTACCAAGAGGATGCGATGCGTACGTCGCAGGTGTTGTCGTATTTCACCCCGGCGGAGTCGAACCTTCTCCGCAAGGCTATCGGCAAGAAGATTCCCGAGCTGATGGCGGAGATGAAGGCGAAGTTTATCGCCGGTGCGAAGCCACGTATCGACAGGGGAGAGATTACAGAGGAAGAGGTTGTAAAGATTTTCGACCTGATTGAATCGTTCGCCGGGTACGGCTTCAACCGTGCGCACGCCATGTGTTACTCGGCTGTGTCGGCTGCCGAGTTCTGGTTGAAGTATAACTACCCGACCGAATACATGGTTGCACTGTTGAATAACACCAAGATGGGCAAGGTGACCCGTGATGGTCGTCAGTACATCGTGGTTTACCTGAATTATGCCCGCAGGAAGGGAATCAAGGTTTATCCGGTTGACATCAACGCCAGCAAGGTTGGGTTTTCTATTGAGAAACGTTGTATTCGCTTTTCGATGTCGCACGTCAAGCAGGTTGGTTCGGCGGCTGAGTTGGTTGTTGCCGGGCAGCCGTATAAGGACATGGAAGACTTTGTCAGTCGTGATTTCAAGTCCAAGGTGAATAAGCGTGTTGTGGAGCATCTGATTTTTGCCGGTGCGTTTGATTCTTTCTATCCGATGCTTGATGATATCCCGTCGAAGCGCATGCAGGCGTTTGTTGATTATTTCCGCCTGTCCGGCGGGAAATACGACCCGCCAGCAATTGTGTCCGAGCGCGAGTGGGCGGATAAGGAAAAAGAGGTTACTCTGTTTTCGTTGTCCTGCAAACCGCTTATTGACAAATATCGTGAAACCATCAATGAACGGAAGTGGAGTTCTATTGGTAACGAGGGGCGTCGAGAAAAGTGTTTCGTGTTCGGGCGGGTAGAGTCGATAACGCCGAGGACGTCAAAGTCGGGGAATCCGATGTTCATTGTGAAGTTGTCCGACGACATCGACGAGATGGAGTTCTATGTCTTTGACCGGGCACGGAAACAATTCCAGCGTGACGCGAAGATGGGGTGCGTGGTCGCTATCCCTATGAATCGCTTCGAGGATGGTGGGAAGCGATTCTTTGATTCGTCCAAAGACATCGAGGTTTTGGAAAAGGTTGGTGGTTGATATGAGCGTTCGTTTGGTTTGCATCGAGCGGGCGTGTCCGTCTGTTCCACCTGTATTGACGAATCCGTTTGTTGTGACGCCTGTGGTGGATGTTTGTATTCCGAATGGTATCCCGATCCCCGTGCGGACCGGGGTCCGGTTTCAGGTCACAAGTGGTTGGTTGATATCGGCGGAGTCGGTCAAGAATGGGCCGATTGTTTTTGGCGCGTCGTTGTATGAGGGTGAGTTGGTTGTGTTTTGTTCTGCCCCCATGAATAAGGTCAATTATCTGCACACGTCCGTCACACCGTTAGCACGAATCTTTCTTGGTGCAATATGTCCAGAGCATATTCGTTTTGTCGATAACTCCTCAAAATACGTTAAAAAAGCGAGTGCCAACAGCAATCCACTTTGAAAAACGTGTTGTTTTTTCAACAAAATCCTGTATAATAGTGTTGTTTAAGTTGTTTCCACGATAAAGGCTTAGGTGAAGATTTGTTTGGGAATGGTTTTTATGGTTTCGTATAATCCTTCGGATTGCCTTGATGGTCTATATTCTAGCTTTCCATTGGTCGATGTTAGTTGCTTTGTTGGCAGGTGTCGTGATTTCGCGGTATCGTGTTCAAACAATTATGGGTTAAGAAATCAGTCCAGTTTGTGTCGTATTGAAGACCAAGTGTGCTTTGGAAAGCTTGGTGAATTTGTTGCGTATAAATCTTTGTGCGGATTCGTTAATGATTTGTCTGAACCGGACTTATCTGTTTTCGGTGTCAATGAAAAATCTTTCGAATGGGATTTATTTGGTGGTGGGTGTAATTTTGCAGTAAAATCGTTTGACGTTCAGTCTTCCAACCCGGTGTCGTGGACATTTCAGTATTCTGATATGGGTGGATTTGGTCGTGATGATGTTATTTTTGATACGGTTCACACTACTCACGACTACGTGGTCTTTGTTGTTTTGGGTTCAACGTTGAACAAAGGGAGGATTTGTTCTGTTGTCCCGTTACAGGTTATCGACAACATGACTGGATATGATTTTGTTTCCTCTCACGGATGGGATATATTTGAACGTCCCAAGAAGGCAGATTTGATTGGTATTAAAAAATGCATTTACTGGAGAAGATTGATAGATTTGTGTTTGGTTCCCAGTCTATATAAGGGTTCTGATAAAATTTGTCGTGGCGCATAAAGGGGTCTGTTTTGGATATTGTTTCTGTTCCTGAGTGTGATGTCGTTCCTTTGTCTCAATCTGAAATAAAAAAACTATCCACTCTTTCGTCTCCGTTTCGGTATCCGGGTGCGAAGACAAGGTTTTTGGGTAAGCTGTTGGCTTACCTTCGTCCTATGTTGACAGAGGAAGCTGTCTATGTGGAGCCGTTCATTGGTGGCGGGTCTGTGTTTTTGGGATTGGTCCAAAGTGGTGCCCCGTTCAAACGAGCTGTCTTAAACGATTTGGATTTTGCTGTTTCGGCGTTTTGGCGTTGTGTGTCCGATGAGTCGAAATCGGAAGAGTTGGTGGCTCGAATACTGTCTGTGGTGCCGTCTGTCGAAGAGCACGCGTCCCAGAATTCTCTCCTGTCGTCCGATGATATAGTAACGAGAGCGTTCGCTGCGTTATTTTTGAATCGGTGTAGTTTTTCCGGAATTCTGACTGCCGGTCCGATTGGAGGGATTGAGCAAAAAAGCAAGTGGACGGTTGGGTGTCGGTATAATCCAGACCGATTGGCGAAGCAGGTTCGTACTATATCGAAGGCGATAGTTGGGCGTGTTGATGTTGTGAATGGGGATTTCGAGAATGTCATCCTTGATAACGACAAGGTCGGAACGGTTATATATTGCGATGCCCCGTATTACGTGAAGGGGAATATGTTGTATCGCCACGGCATGTCCGAGAATGACCATGACCGATTGGCGTGTTGCCTGAAGGTTGTGAGGAATGCGCAGTTCGTTGCGAGTTATGACGCGGTTCCAGAGATTCTTGATAAGTTTTCGTGGGCGAAGGTTCGTACGATTTCCGTTCGCTATTCGATTTCCGGACAAAATCGGGAATCGTGGGAAGGGAAAAAGGAATTCATAATCTGTCGAGAGGGTGTCAATGGTTAATTATGATGAAAAGTCAATCAAGGTACTGAAGGGTTTGGATGGTGTCCGCAAGCGTCCGGCCATGTATATTGGCGATACAGGTATTGACGGGTTCCATCACCTTGTGTGGGAAATCGTCGACAATGCAATCGACGAGGCTGTTGCGGGTCATTGCAACCACATAACGGTGAAGTTCAATGACGATGGCTCTGTGACCGTTTCGGATAATGGTCGTGGTATCCCTGTCGGTAAACACCCGACCGAGGGCATCCCAACGGTTGACGTCGTTATGACGGTGCTGCACGCCGGTGGTAAGTTTGGCGGTCCGGATTCGGCGTTCAAGACATCCGGCGGATTGCATGGTGTCGGGGCGTCGGTTGTGAATGCGCTGTCGGAGTGGATGACTGTTCAGGTTCGTCGCGATGGTGTTAAGTGGCTGCGCGAATACAAGAACGGCGTTCCGACTGCACCTGAGTTGTCGAAAGATGGAACGTGTGATAAGAAAGACACCGGAACCCTTGTTCGGTTTAAGCCGGACAAGAAGTATTTCCGCGACACCGAGTTTGATGATGCCCGTGTGCGTCGCCGGTTGCGGGAGCTGTCGTATCTGAATCCGGGTCTGAAAATTGACATGACGTGGATTGACGGCACCGTCGAGACCTTTCATTCGACCGGTGGGCTGAAGGAATATGTCGAACACCTTCTTGGTAAAAAGGCGAAGCTTTGCCAAACCATCTGCTTCGAAGAGAAAGTGGAAGGGTTTGAGGCGTCGTGCGCGTTTGTGTACGATTCCGGATTCGATGAGGCGACCCTGTCGTTTGCCAACAACATCAACACAATCGAGGGCGGCGTCCACATGAACGCGGCGTTGGATGCCCTGTGCAAGTCAATAACGGCTGTTGCAGATTCCGCCGGGCTGTTCAAGAACCTCGGTGAGTTGAAGCCGGTAAAGAGTGATGTGTGTGAGGGTTTGACCCTTGTCGTAAGTGTTCGGGTTCCAGACCCGTCGTTTGGCGGTCAGACGAAGACGAAGCTTGCGAATGACGAGTTGCGGAAGCCGATGGGTGATTGGTTTCTGGAGCAATTCGAAAAGGTGTTTGCCAAGGATAAGTCCGTGGCGAAAGCCATCGCGGGGAAGCTTGTCGACTCGATGAAAGCACGTGATGCAGCACGCAAGGCAAAAACCCTTTCTCGGAAGAAGTCTGTTTTGGAGAGTATGTCGTTGCCGGGCAAACTTTCCGACTGCTCCTCGAAAGACCCTGTTGCCAACGAGTTGTATATCGTAGAGGGTGACTCTGCCGGTGGCACGGCTATTATGGCACGGAACAGGACGTTCCAAGCTGTTTTGCCGTTGCGCGGCAAGGTGTTGAACGTCCAGAAGACCACGTTGAACAAGGCGTTGGGCAACAACGAAATTGCCGCCCTGATTGCGGCGTTGGGTGTTGGTGTGACGGAGCGTGAGGCGTATATCGACGACCTTCGCTACCACAAGGTTATCATCGCGACAGACGCCGACCAAGACGGTGGTCACATTCTGTGCCTGTTGTTGTCGTTCTTCTTCCGGTTTATGAAGAAGATGATTGAGGAGGGGCACGTGTATATTTGTGAGCCGCCTCTGTATCGCGTGCGTATTGGTTCGGAATCGCGGTATCTGAAGAACGATGAGGCGTTAGAGGAGTTCCGCGAGAAGAATCCGGGTCGGAAAATCGAGGTGAGTCGTTTTAAGGGTCTTGGTGAAATGGATGTGTCCGAGTTTTCGGAGACCGCTATGGAACCGTCGTCGCGGACAATTCGCCGGGTATACATGGAAGACGATTGCTCTGTTGCGAAGACGCTTCACACCTTGATGGGTGATGGTCAGGACAATCTGGATGCGAGGAAAGAGTTCCTCTCGAAGAGGCTGAAGTTTGGAGACGCAGAATGAGTGCCGAAACTACAGGTGTTGGCTTGGCGGAAATGTCGGACACACTGTCGTCCAACTTTCTTATCTATGCCGAATATGTTATCAAAGACCGTGCGATTCCTGATGTCCGTGACGGGTTAAAGCCGGGTCAGCGGCGCGTGCTGTGGTCGATGTGGGACATGGGTTGTAAGCCCAAAACACCGCATCGCAAGTCTGCGCGTATTGTCGGCGATACGATTGGGAAATACCATCCACACGGTGACAGTGCGGTATACGAGGCTATGGCGCGTATGGCGCAGCCGTTTGTCATGGCGAATCCGTTGGTTGACGGCAAGGGAAACTTTGGTTCGGTGGATGGTCATCCACCAGCCGCCATGCGGTACACGGAAGCCCGCCTGTCGGAGTTTGGGGCGCATGTCCTGTTCAGCGATATTGACTTTGACACGGTTGAGTTCGTTCCAAACTATGACGGTTCGGAAAAAGAGCCGACGGTTCTTCCTGCCCGCGTGCCGCTGATTTTGCTTGCCGCGCCGTCGGGTATTGCCGTGGCTATGGCGACGAATACGCCGCCGCACAATTTGAGCGAGGTGTGTAAGGGTGTTATCGCCACGGTTGAGCTTGGGGCACCGTTGCCGCCGGAACGTGTTGCCCGGTTGATTATCGGTCCGGATTTCCCGCTTGGCGGCATGTCACGCTGCACGAAATACACCGGAGCGAAGGAATCTATCCCGTATCGTTCTGTTGCGGACTTCGAGTCGGAGGGTTCGAGTAAGGCTATTATTATTCGCTCGATTCCGTATCTAGCCAACAAGTCGGAACTCATTAAGTCGATGGCGGAGTTGGTTCGGGATGACAAGCTTGCAGGTATCTCGGAGATTCGCGATGAGTCGTCAGGTCAGGAGGTTCGTATTTGTGTTGAGTTGAAGCGTGATGCCGACCACCAGTCTGTGCTGAACGCCATCTATAACTCCACGAAGCTTCAGACATCGTTCCCAGTGAACATCACGGCTATCTCTGGAAGGAAGCCGCATCTGTTTGATGTTTCGTCGGTGCTGTGGGAGTTCGTTCGGTTCCGTCAGGAGGTTATCCGGCGGCGCACGGCGTCTCGGAAATCCAAGGCGGAACATCGCAAGAAGTTGACTGAGGCTGTTATCGCCGCGTGTAAGAATCCCGACAAGACGGTTCGCCTCATTAAAAACAACGAGGAGCCTGTCGTTGCGTTGATGGATGAGTACAAGTTCGACAAGGAATGCGCCGAGTATGTTTTCAATATGCCGGTTCGTCGGTTCTCGAAGGTTGATGTCGGTAAGCTCGATGAGGAGTTGAAGGAGTTTGTTGCCGTCATTGTTGATGCCGAAGATATCCTGACGCGCCCGGAGCGACTCAATTCGATTATCATCGAGGAGACGAAGGAAGTTGACCACATGTTCGGTGGTGAGCGCAAAACGCTTATCGTTCCCGACTTCTCGTCCATCTCTGTCAAGGACTTGGTGAAGCAGCAGGATGTCGTGCTGTCGTTCATGTCTGACAAGACGGTGAAATCGACCCCGCTGGCTGACTACCGAGTGCAGAAGCGTCGTGGGGTTGGTGTGTCGGGGACGAAGATTCCTGATGGTGTCTACCCGACCTTCGCCGTTACAGTGAGTTCGCATGACGAGTTGATGTTTATCACCAACAAGGGGAATCGTTACCGCGTGCGTGTGTACGATATTCCGGCGATGAACAAGGGGAGGCTGCCGAAAAAGTTGTCGGAGTACATTTCCGGTATTGCCGAGGATGAGGTTGTTGTGGCGGTTTCCCCGATGGATATTGCTGATGGCGAGTGTCTTGTCATCCTTGGTGCCAACGGGTTGGTGAAGAAGTTGGCGGCGGATTCCGTTCGGCGTGCGAAGAACGGGACGACGATTATCTATGATGTTGCCCGTGGCGGCGCGGTTGTCGGTGCTGTGGTGTGCAAGGTCGATGACGACATCATGATTGCGACACAGGGCGGTCAGGTGTTGCGTACGAGCCTGTCTGATATTCGTGAGGTCAAGGGTCGTGAGGCTGCCGGTGTTGCTGCTATGAAGGTGGATGATGGTGACCGCCTGTTGGGTGTGACCCGCGTGTTGCCCGGTGGGAAGGTGTTGACGGTGAGCAAGAAAGGCTTTGCAAAGCTGTCTGAGGCTGATGAGTATAACGCGAAGGGTCGCGGTGGAAAGGGCGTTTGCGGTGCGGTGTTGCAGGATGGCGATTCGCTTCTGTATGCGGGCGTTGTTGTCCCGGCAGAGGACGCGACGCTGTTCCTGCTTACGAACACGACGCAGAGTATTCGGATTTCCATGTCCGATGTTCCTGTACATGGGCGTTCGACGCGTGGTGTGCGGCTGAAGCGTTTGGACGAGAAGGAAGAAGTCACGGTTGCAAGTCCGGAGTGAGGAAAGAATGGGTATAACGAAGACGGCGGTTCACCCGTCCGGTATCACAATCACGTTTACTGAGGAAGACCACAAGTATGTGGACTCCCGTGGCATGCCGTATAAGTCTGTGACGACGTTTATCCACGAGAATTTTCCCGTGTTCGATACCGAGGGTATTTCGGCAAAGTATGCTGCCAAGCGTGGATTGAATCAGGAAGACGTGAAGAGGGAATGGAAGGAAAATGGCGAGCGGGCGGCGGCGTATGGGACGCGTGTCCATGCGTTTGCCGAGGCCAAATTGTGTGGGTATGAAATACCACAGCCAACCGACGAGATGGATTGTGCGTCGTTTGAGGCGGTTCGGGCGTATATCGAAAATGACCTGTTGAAGCACAACACGTTTCTTGAATCTGAGAAAATCATTTTCAGCCCGAAGTTGTATCTCTCTGGAACCATCGACCTGCTCGTGAAAGACCGGAGTGGTCGGTTGTTCATTCTGGACTGGAAGACGAACAAAGAGCTGAAGCTCGGGAATGGGTATCAGTCGGGACTTGGGTGTTTGGAGCACTTGGATGACTGCAACTTCGTTCATTATAGCATCCAGTTGAACCTGTATCGTCGTCTGTTGGAGGACGAGGGGTACTTTCGTTCAGCCAAAGATGCCGGTATGGCGTTGTTGTTCGTTCGTCGTTCGCCGTCTTTCAAGGTAGAGGTCTATCCGGTAGACCGTATGGATGACGAGATAGATTGTTTGCTGGGAAGTATTTCCCGATAATTTTTCCCAGTTTTTCCTCGGTGGGTCGATGGTGTGTTGTAGGGAATAAAACATAAACCCTTTCGAGGAGAAACGAGATGGCGAAGAATCTGACTGCTGGTGCCGTGGTTGCCGTTGGTAAGGCTGTGAAGGATGCCGCCCTGAAGTCCGCCGCGTCCGAAATGAAGGCGGGCACCTACAACGTGGACGTGACCGTTCACGTAACCGGCGAATATACCGTCGGTGAAGCCTATGAGCAGCGCGTGGTTGCCAAGGCGAAGCCGTGGACCCTGCTTGCCGTCGCCCTGAACGAGCTGAACAAGAACCTGTCGGCTGCGGGCGAAGCCGGTCTGGACATGGAAAAGCTGATTACTATGGCGGAGAAGGTTGACCCGTCCCTCGCCGACAAAGCGGAGGCGGATGCCGCCGAAGCCATTCAGAAGGTCAAGGCACCAACCGTGCAGACCTGCAACGGAAAGATTACCACCAAGCTGGCGGTCGAGGTGGTGAATGAGTCCGTGACTACAAAGTGAGACTCCTTGGCGGCAACCTCTTGCCGTATAGAACCCCGACTCGTCGTCGGGGTTCAGTTTTTTTTGTTTTTCGCCAATTTTCCATTCCCCGAACGATAGTCTTGTGTGAAAAGAAGAAGAACCCAAAACAAAAAAGGATAAAATCATGGCGAACGATACAGTCGAAGACACGGTGGTTTGCACAAACGGCGTCGAATACACGCGCACACAGCTTCTTGCGGCTTTCGAGAGAATCACCAACAAGGACAACTGGAAGCTGCCGCTGCACGGCACCATCAAAGAGAACGAGTTCGACCTTGTCAACGATGCGGCGATTTTCTTCGCGGGTTCGCCCCTGAGCATCCTCAAGAGGGACGGGGACATGGTTGAGGTTCACGGGTTGGGTTACTACGCATACATCGGAGCGTGAAGGGAGAGACCATGAGTATGCCACTGTTTCTGGTGATTTTCGGCGGGATGTTCACATTTGTTGGCGCGGTTGGCATGTTGGCGATCATGTGGCAACTCGCACGCTCCTTCAAAGCAACCGAAGGGGTTCCCGTTCAGGAGTGCGGACACCTGTTCTTCGGAAAGCTCTCTGCGTATGCAGGTGCCATTACTATTTTCGGGTGCGGGTTGTTGCTCTTGATCACAGGGTTCCTGTGGCGCATTGTTCAGATGTGTTTTTGAATGGAGGGCGAACATGGCAATCGAAGTCAAGGTGCCTGACGGACAGTCTGGCGTGTGGTCGGTAGAGACCTTCGTTGTTGACGAGGAAGGGGCGCGTCTGGCAAACCTGCGTGCCGCGTTCCGCAGTGGTCGGTATATCAATACGGGGACGTACAAGCGTCTCTGCCGTGGCTCGGTCATCGTGATGTCCAACACCCCCGCCGAGATTAGCGACCACCTCGGCTTCATTTGGAAAGCCCAAAAGGTCGAGAACGTCCTCATCAACGGTCTTGGTCTTGGTGTTGCCCTGTCGGAAATCCTCAAAAGCTCCGTTGTGAAGCGTGTCGATGTTGTTGAAATCTCCGAGGACGTCATCAAGCTGGTTGCGCCGACCTTCCAATCCGACAAGCGGGTCAATATCATCCATGCGGACGCGTTCGAGTATAAGCCAGAAAGCGGCGTTCGGTATGGCGCGGTCTGGCACGATGTGTGGGACTATATCACTTGGGACAACCTCGAAGGGATGAAGAAGCTGCATCGCAAGTATGGGCGGCGGTGTGACTGGCAGGGTTCGTGGTGCCGTGGTTTGTGTGAACGCGGTCGTTGATTTGTGTTCCTGACAACAAGATTCAGAGAGGAGAAAACAGATGGAGATTACTCGCAGAAGCCAGTTGACGGATGAACCTGATAATCGTGACGATGATTGCAAGCACGAGTGGGTAGTTGAGCCTATTCGGGATGCAAACTTCGGCGTTACTTTCGGTAACATAAGAACGTGTTCTATTTGTGGCTTGCGCCAGCATGCTGACTCAACACAGGGGCGTTCTGGTGGTGACTGGGTCGTGATGAAGGACAAGGAAATCTGATTATGGAAATCATTCGCAAGAGTCCGTTTTCCGGTGTGATTCACGCGATGGACTTGGACGTGACACAGGAACAACTCGACCGATTCGATAATGGTCGTGGTGAGTTTGTTCAGGTTGTCTTTTCGCACCTGTCGCCGGGTGAGCGTGAGTTTATCAAAACCGGCATAACGCCTGAAGAGTGGGACGCGATGTTTGGCGACGAGGTGTAGTTATTTGTTGAAAGCTCAGAGTTTTTTCTCTCTTGTGCGATGGTTCTCCAAAGGAGAATTATCGTGAAACGATGCAATATCTGTATAGAAGAGGAATGTAAGGGCAAGCGTTGTTGCAACTGCGACACATGCGACAAGAAGGAACGTTGTGTCAAGGTGTTGCGTCCGACCATTCGTATTACCACGAAGTGCACGCAAGCGTGTACCCATTGCTGCTTCGAATGTTCCCCGAAGAAAAACGACATGATGACCGTCGATATGGCTCGTCAGATTGTAACGTTTTTCAAGTCGAATGATATTCGCATCATCTCAATCATGGGTGGCGAGGTTTGCTGCAATCCGGATTGGCGCGAAATCGTTTCGCTGCTTTTGGAAAACGTTGACTACTGCCGCTTGGTGACCAATAGCGACACCGTTGTGGAACGCGGCGCGGCGAAGTTTCTGTCGGGGTTCACCAACCTGAAAGTCTCCGTATCCAAGGACCGTTGGCACAATAACGAAAACGTGAAGAGGGCGGTTGCCGCCCTGCGTCGCCACAAGGTGCGGTTTGATGTTGCGACGCCAGAAAGAACCACGGAAGAGTCCATTGTTCCGGTTGGTCGTGGCGAGCTGTTCCATAGTATGTATTCAATGTTTTCCTGTCACTGCATGAATCCGGATTATCGTTACGCGTTTCTCATCGACGAGATTGGTCGGATTTACAAGTGCGGGTTCGGCTCGTGGAACTATGCCGAAGTGTCTGAATATGTCGATGGTGGTTTCGATGAGCGTTTCAAGGAGTTCAATCAGGCGTTTTTCAAGGCGTTTGTTCCGAGTTGCTCGTCGTGTATCCGGGCGTGGGAAAGAAGGAAGCCGAGATGAACATCGAATCACTTGGCGCGATGCCACTTTGTGAAATCGAAAAACAGATATCCGAAGGCGGCGTGTTGCTTATGATGGGTGGCGATGACGAGTTGTCTGTTGCGTCTGTCAATCAGCAGCACGGCGTTCGTGCCGCTGCCATTGCTGTTATTGCCTATTGGTTTGTGGACCAGTATGGTGACCGTCTTGCCCTGCAAGCGTCTGTTGACCTGTGGGAGAAAGCTGCAAAAAAGTCCAATATGAAGAAAGCGGCAGACAAGGTGGCTTTTTGTGCCCAAAGTCTGGACGAGTTGCTGGCGTGGGGTGGTTGTGCTGTGGAGGCTCCGTCTATAGAGTGTTCGGAGTCTCTTTCGCCGGACGAGCTGTTGTCTCTTGGGAACTTTTTGGCACTCGTTGCCTTGAAGCGTCACGTTTTCGAAGATTGCACCACCTCTCAAAACCTCGCGTTTTTGTTTTTGCCGGGGGTGTTGCAGGATATCCTGTCGGGATTCCAAAAGTCGAAAAAAGGAAAAAATCCCGTAGTTCGTCCAGAAAATCTTCCGTTTGACGATACTCCTTCATACAAAGGAGGAATCGACAATGATTCAGAACGGAACGGTTACAATTCAGAATGTCAAAACCGGCGAACATCGTACGTTTAAGATTGCCACGGTTCGTGAGGGCAATCTTGAGGGAAAGCGTATCGTGTCGCTGTTGACCGGTGCTGATAACGAGAACAGCTACTCGGGTTTCGCGTTTGTGTCGGACGACGGTGAGATTGTCAATGTCTGGCGCAAGAAGGTGTCGCCGACGTTCAGTTTCTATGCGTCGATGATGGTTCAGGCGTTCCGTTCCCTTGAATCCGTCTTTGATGCCGAGGTGGAGACGGTTTCGGCTGTGTTCGTCATGTCGGGTCGTGAGTATTCGGTCACGTTGGAAAAGCGTTGCCGTTGCTGCAACCGCAAACTGACGACCCCGGCGTCCCTGAAGGCAGGTTTTGGACCCGAGTGTGCAAAGCGTCTTGGTGTGGCGTGGTAAGGAGGGAATCATGGCTGGAACGTTCACGCCGGGCGAGTGGTTCGCAAAGCAGCGCAGGGTTGGCGAATATCTGTTCAACTGGCAGGTTGTCGTTCAAGGCGGGTATTTCAAGGAGAATGGCAAAAGAATCGCCGTGGCTGCCTTTGGTGGGTCCGACGCCGAAGCAAATGCTCGCCTGAGTGCCAAGTCGCCAGAGATGTATCGGCTGTTGCAGGACATTCGGCACCAGCTTGCGACGGACAGCGACTTGGAAGGGCTTGTTGGTGCGCCGAAGTATCAGGCGATTGTCGACCTTATTGATAAGCTCGACGAAGAAGTGAAAAAGCGGGACGGATAAAAAGATTTTTCCCTCCGATTTTTTCCCTGTCTGAACGATGTTCTTGTGTGAAACAACAACAAGGATAACGAAAGGGAGAACAGGACATGTCGAATTTTGTCGAGATAGCTGATTTCCTCGAAGTGAATCTGAAAGCCATGTGTGTCGAGCTTCGCGACATGCGTAAGACGGGCACCCTCAAAAACGAAGGATTGGTCATGCAACTGGCGCACATGTGTCAAAGCGACGAGATGAACGCTGACGATGCCATCTGGTGTGTCACATCGCTTGTTCGGGAGCTGGCGGTGGATTTCGTCGTCAATAACGCAAAAACCTGAAGGAGAATACCGATGAAGCGCATGGACCACAGAGCATATCCGCTTTCGCTGCGCAAGAAGTCCGTGGAGCAGCTTCGGTTCATTATCAAGGACGCGGGCGATGCGATGCGGGCTATGCCGGATGGTGAGAACGCCGATTACTATGCCGACGAAGTCAACTATGCGAGTATGGAGCTGCGTCTGCGAGGTGTCCGGTGAGTATGGTAGATTTCCTCATGCAGAACGTCGAGGGTTGTCGTAGGCTCGACCTCTGTCATAAGGCATGTTTGTGGTGCTGATTTTGTTTTGAAAAACGGCATGCCATTCAGGTTTGAAAGCCTTCCGGTTCACGTCGCCCGTGGTGAGCCGCGTCAGTGTTTTTATAACGCCTTTGTGGCGATGATGGACAATGACGGTTTAACCTACTGTGAAGGCTTCGCGTGTGGTGATAGTGAGTTCGCCCACCTGCATGCGTGGTGTATTGATGAGGATGGTGTTGTGGTTGACCCAACTTGGGAGTCCGGAGTGGAATACGTTGGTGTTCCATTCTCGTCGTCCTTTGTCCTGAAGAGTGTTTTGAAGTCTGGTTGCAGTCTCATTGATGATTGGAAGAAGAAATGGCCGCTGCTTTCCGGTGCCGTGTCGGTAGAATCAGTGATAAGTTGTGATTGGTTTGAATTGTGGGAAAAACGTCCAGTTTTGTGTTAAACCCCCGATGTTATGTAAAGGAGGGGTATGATGGAAATACATAACCGTCGTGAGCTTGCCGATAAGGTGTTGGCGTGTCTGCTTGATGCTTTGAAAAACATTAACGCCGACAAGGACGCGAGTGCTTCTGTTGGCTCGTATCAGAATGGTCGTGAGCAGGGTCACTCCCTGTTTGTCACCAACTATAGTGGGACAAAGTTCAAGTCTTTGTGGGTCGGTTTTGCGGAGCATCGTATTTCGGACGACATTGTTGTGTATTTCGACGACAACGACCCGATGCAGTCCATTACCAATTCCATGTATGATAACTCATACCACTTCGGTTGCGATGAGGTTGATGGTGCTGTGAATTTTATCGTATCCATTGTTGACCGTGTTGTCGTGCAGGGTGGCAAGAAAAAGACTCACAAGAAGAAAGACAACAACGCATGAGAAACGAGTTTCCAGAAAACACGGAAGAGCAAAACCGTATTCCCCGTGAGATGGTTGCCCTTGCCGAAGCTATTGCGAGAAAAGTCCATAATGGTCAGTTTCGTCGCTGTGGTTTGCCGTATATTGTTCACCCGGAGGATGTTGTTCGTCGGCTGCGGGAAACATACCCGGAAGATTTTTCCGTTCACTCTGTTGGTTGGTTGCATGATGTTCTTGAGGACTCTGACATGCACCCGCAAGACCTGATTCGTGAAGGAATAACATGGGATGCCACATATGCCGTTTCCGTGATGACCAAGCACAAAGGGGAGAGGTACGAGGAATATCTCATTCGGGTCAAAGAAAACGATTTGGCGCGGCGCGTGAAGATTGCCGATATCCGTTCCAATCTTTCTGATGCACCAAAACCGGAAACAGCGGTAAAATATGAAAAGGCTTTGAAGTTTCTTGAAGGGTAATTTTTTGATAAAGTTGGCGAGTTTTCCACGCCTGTCACGATGGTTTGTTGTTCGGCGATGGTGCCGACCTTACATGGGGAATCCAAATGAAGATTGATGCTTCTGAAATGTCGGTTGATGAGCTTTCCGATGCAATCCTGCACCACAATGACCTGTATACTGCCGGGACGCCCGAGATTTCGGATGCAGAGTTTGATTCGCTCGTCGCAGCGTTGCGCAAGTTGGAACCCGACCACGCCACGCTGGCGGAAGTTGGCGCGGATGTGTCGTATGGCAAGAAGGTGACCCACACCGAGGTGATGGGTTCTCTGGATAAGGTTTTTTCAGCGAAAGAAATCGCCGACCGATTTTCGAAGCTTGGGGTTAAGCTCATCGTTGCGACGCCGAAGATTGACGGTCTCGCAGTCGAACTGCATTACAAGACGGGGAAGTTGGTTCAGGCGGCGACCCGTGGCAACGGCATGGTTGGTCAGGATGTGACTGACAACGTTGCGTATATCGGGTCGATTCCCGCAGAGCTGGATTGTAGGGTGTCCTGTCGCCTTCGTGGTGAGATTTACATGAAGCGGTCAACGTTCAAGTTCCTCCGTGACTCCAGCGGTCGTGTTTTCGCGAACCCGCGCAATGCGGCGGCGGGCAGCCTGAACCAGAAGGATGCGGCTGAAACAGGAAAGCGTCAGCTTGATTTTCTGTGCTATGACGCCCGTGATATTTCCGCTAGTTGCTGCGCGTCCGAGACCGAACGTCGTGCGTGGTTGGGGACGTCTTTCCCGAAGGTCGAGTTCGTCGATATGAGTGAGACGATTGATGTGTCCGACATCAAGGCTATCGAAGCGGTCATCAAGACTTGGGCTGACGCACGTTCGTCCCTCGATTACGAAATCGACGGCATCGTGTTCTCTGCGGTTTCCCTTTCCGAGCAGGATGTTGCCGGTATGCACGGCAAATGCCCGTGGGGAAAGGTTGCGTTCAAGTTCCCAGCCGAGCAGGTTGAAACGGTTGTTGAGGGTATCGACCGTCAGATTGGTCGTCTTGGCAAGGCGACGCCTGTGGCGCGTCTGAAGCCAGTGGCACTTGCCGGTTCCACCATTTCGAATATCTCGTTGCACAACGAGGCGTACGTTCGCGAATACGGCATCACCATCGGTAGCAAGGTGATGATTGAAAAAGCCGGTGATATCATCCCGCAGGTTGTCCGCGTGACCGAGAACAACATGAGCGGCGGGATTGGTGACACAGAGAGGTGTGTGTCCTGCGGTGGCGATCTGGTGATGGACGAACGCGGTGTTGCCCTGTGGTGCAAGAACCCCGGTTGCCCGGCGCAGCAGGTTGAAAAGTTCGTCCACTATTTCGAGTCCTTCGAAATCAAGGGTGTCGGCGGTTCGATGATTGAAACGATGTGTTCCGCAGGTGTCGTGAAGTCGCTTGCCGACATCTATACACTGACCCCTGAAAAACTTGTCGCGATTGGGTTCGGGAAGAAGCAATCGGCGAACGTGGTTGCCGCAATCAATGGGCGGCGCAAGGTGTCGCTGGCGGTTCTGCTCGACTCCCTTGGGGTAGATGGACTTGGGACGTCGACCTCGAAGGCTGTGGCGGCGAAGTTTAAGACGATTGAGGCGGTTCTTGGTCTGGATGAGGCGTCCCTGATTGCCGCCGGTCTGCCGGGGGTTGCCGGTAAGACGGCGACGAAGATTGTGACGGGTTTGGCTGCCGCAGAAAAGACGATTGACGAAGTCCTGATGTATGTCGAGGTTGAGGATGTGCGGGAAATCGTCGGGAAGCTGTCGGGGATGTCCTTCTGTCTGACTGGTGCTATGCCGTCCGGTCGCAAGCGTTCGGACATCGAGAAGGAAATTGACGCCGAAGGTGGCGAAGTGAAGGGTTCTGTTGGTAAGGGGCTGACCTATCTTATTCAGGCTGACCCCGAGTCCACGTCGTCGAAGTCCGAGAAGGCGAAGTCGCTTGGGACGAAGATTATCAGCGAAGAAGAGTTGATGGCGATGATTAAGGGGTAGTGATGTCGCGAAATTATAATATGTATGTTGTGGTTCGCGGGTTCCGGAAGGAACGTATGCCGCAAATCGAAGAGGCGCTGTTGTCGGAGTGGGAGTTTGACGAAGATTGGATTGTGGATGAGAGCGATGCTTCTCGGTTGTCCATATCCGGTGGCGGTGATGGGTGTCTGTGTGGTGGCGAATCGGAAGAAGAGTTTGCCGATAGTCTTGCGATGGCTGTAATGAAGGCGAACGGCGGAGCGTGTGAGGTTGGGGTTCGTGCGACATATTTGGAAGAGTTGCCGTTTGAGCGTTACATACGTGACGCTGATTGGTTTGAGGAAAACGTCCGTTCCTGCTTGGAGGTTGAGGGTTAAAATGTCGAAGATTGAACTTCAAGATACCACGAAGGATGTCGTCATGAAGATGACCGAGGGGAATCCCGGCGCACTTCAGGTGATTATGGGTATCATTGAGTATGGTGGCAAGATTGACCCCGATGATGCGTTTGGTGGTTTTGGTTCCCTATTGCACCTCGACAACATCGGCGTGTATGGCTCGAAAATCTGGATGCTGTTCAAATACATTTGTGGGTGCAACCTTTCCCACACCATCGCCATGATTCGCGCAGTACAGCTTGGCATTCTGCCGGAGAAGGAATTGCTGGATGCCCTGAGTCGCCCGTATGCAAACGGAATCTTTGATGTTCCGTCGTATGTCGCGAAGGTAAAGGAACGTCTGAAGGCGTTCCGTGATGTTGGCGATGTTGCGGAATTGGTGTAGTCTTGTAGGATCGTTGTGGGTCACACTTGATGCTTGAAGGAGAGGAATCGTGTCGCATTTCACCGTAATGGTTGTTACAGATGAGCAGCCGACCAAAGAAATCCTCCACCGGATTCTGTTGCCGTGGCACGAATACGAATGCACAGGGTATGAGGACTTTGTCGAGTTCGTTCCCGCCGAGGAGTCCTTGGAGGAAATGCAAAAGAATTACGCCGAAAACGGACGCGAATCAACGTTTGAAGCGTTCGTCGGTGATTATTATGGATACCACAAAAACGAAGAGGGTGTTTTGGGTCGCAAGACGAATCCGAATGCGCGTTGGGATTGGTGGACTGTTGGCGGACGTTGGTCGAATTCCTTGATGAACAAAGAAGGTGTGTCCGGCGACTCGTTCAGGTTCGGTGATGTTGATTTTGATGGCATTCGGCGCAAGCGTGTTGAAAACGCCAACAGAGACTACGATGAAGCGTTCAAAAAGTATCCGGAAGACGCCACCGCACGTTATTTCAACTTTGGTATCGAAGCTGGTGAAACGAAAGAGAAGTATGTGGCGCGTTTCGATGTCGCGTTTTCCGCTTTCGGCGTCGTGTTGGACGGCGAATGGATTGAGCGTGGGAAGATGGGGTGGTGGGCGTGTGTGTCCGACGAAAAGTCGACGGATGATTGGTCGAAGACGTGCGAAGTTGTTATGTCGAAGATTCGCCCCGACCAGTGGGTTACGATTGTTGATTGTCATATCTGAAAGGTTTTCTCATGGGTGATTTTCTTGATGCGGCAAAAAAGACACGTGAATATCTCGACTACCTTGAGACGCATTATCGTTGTGTTCAGGAAGCCGTTGATATTGTGTCTCAGTCAATGCTTCTGTCGGTAAACAGCTCGCTGTTGCAGCTTTTGCGCAAAGAGGTCGAACAGCATGACATGAGTAAGTTTTCCGAAGCCGAATTTGTTCAGTATCGTCGGAAGTTTTTCCCGACAGATGCCGATAAGCTGGTGCCCGAAGAGGTGAAGTCCGGGTTTGATTCCGCGTGGGAACACCACAAGGAGAACAATCCGCACCACTTCGAGCGCCGGATGTTCGAAACGAACGGCGTTATGGGTGAGGTTAACGGTATGCACATGATTTGTGATTGGGTCGCCATGTCGCTTGCGAAAGGCGAAAAGTCGCCGAGGAAGTATTTCGAGTCAAAGCGTGAGGAGATGAAGCTTCCCCAGTGGCTTGAGGCGTGTGTATATACCGTTTGTAATTACATGGAGAGCTAGGCTTCAATCCGTATTTGTGTTGTAAGGGGGTGCGCTATGAAGATTCTTGTTACAAGTGGCGGAACGAGGATTCCGATTGACCGGGTCCGGCATATCGCAAACATGTCGCAGGGGACGTTTGGTGCTGAAATTGCGAAAGAGTTTCTCCTACATGGTCACAATGTTGAATTTCTTCGTGCCGAACGGTCGAAGTCGCCGTTTCAGTTGACGCTTGATTTCAACAAGAGTTCGGCTGTGGAAGCCGTGCGTGATTTTGCCGATATGGCTTCTTTTTCCAGTGGGAGTCTTGCAAAATATCACGAAACCACGTATAAAACGTTTGACGATTATGCCCGTGAGCTGAAGGCGTTGGTGTGCCCCGAATACCCGGCAGAAAAGCCAGACGTTGTTTTTCTTGCCGCAGCCGTGTCTGATTATGGAACGAAGCCGCTGAAAGGCAAGGTGCGTTCCAGTGCGGCTGATATGTCCATCCACCTTCATAAGCTGCCGAAGCTTATCCGGATGGTGAAGCGGTGGAATCCGGAAGTGTTTCTTGTTGGGTTCAAATTGTTGGTCGATTCGACTCCCGACGAACTGGAGATGGCTGCCAGAAAGACCATGAAGGCGAACAAGTGCGATATGGTTATCGCTAATGACCTTCGTGACATTCAAAACAACGACCACACCCTGAGGGTTTTTGTTCCCGGCAGCGATGTTGTTGTGATGAGGAAGTCCGAAGGTTCGTTGGCGTCTCGCGTTGCGAGTATGTCCGTCTCGCGTTGTAAGGAGATGTGGCATCCTAAACAAAAAAGGAAATCAAAGTGAAGATTCTGCTTGGGGTAACTGGTTCCGTTGCGGCCACCCTTACACCGAAGATGGTGAAAGCCCTTTCTGCAATTGGTGAAGTCGCTGTCGTCTGTACTGAAAACTCGAAATACTTCTTCAACCCGTCAGAGCTTGGTGTCCCGGTTTATTCCGACCGTGACGAGTGGTATGACGCGAATGGAGAAAAGATTTGGAAGAAAAAGGGTGACCCGGTTCGTCATATCGACCTTCGGAAAGAATATGGGGTGTTGGTTGTTGCACCTCTGTCCGCCAATACTGCCGCGAAGTTTGCCAACGGTATTGCCGACAACCTATTGACAAGTCTTTTCCTTGCGTGGGACAACGTGAAGACACGTGTTGCGGCACCCTCCATGAACACCTTGATGTTCGAAAACCCGAAAACAAGGTTGAATCTTATGAGCGTCGGACAATATGCGATCATTGTTCCACCAATATCGAAAGTGTTGGCGTGCAACGAAGAGGGTGTTGGTGCGATGGCACTCATCGACGACATTGTTGCTCGGGTGAAGACCGTTACGAGGTGGGTGTTTCCACTCGAAGATGTTTGTCCGGGCATTCCTGTTGGCGTGCATCCGGGTGCCTTTGGGGCGCAGCGTCGCCGTTCGTTCCACACGGGTGTTGACCTGTATTGCCCGGAAGGCTCGGTTGTGAGAGCGGTTGAGTCGGGTAGGGTTGTTGGTGTTGAACGTTTCACGGGTGAGTCTGTTGGTTCCCCGTGGTGGAACGAGACTGACGCCCTGTTGATTGAAGGTTCGTCCGGCGTTGTGTGTTATGGCGAAATCAAGGTGTCGGACGACATCTCCGTCGGTGATGTTGTTTTTGATGGGGGAAAAGTTGGACATGTTGTTCCGGTTGTCAAGGAAGGTCGGGAGCGTCCTGATGTTCCGGGGCATTCGCGTTCGATGCTTCACCTTGAGCTGTATTGCAACGGGCGTACAAGTGTGTCGTCCCATTGGGGTTTGGATTCTGAAAAACACGACTATATGTTGGACCCGACAAAGATGATTCTGGAATCGGAAAATTGCCCGCCGGTGAGTTTCGATATGCCGTCGTGGCCGGATGAAATCGCGAAGGTCCGTGAAAATGTGGGGTAGCAAGAACGAGAATTGTCTTGCCGGTATGGCCTGCCCGAGTTGTGGTTCGGAAGGTCCGTTTAGTATTGTCTCGACGTGTATTGCCGAGTGGACTGACGACGGGACGGAGGAAGCAAGCGATTTGGAGTTTGACGATGATTCACACTGTCGTTGTATGGCGTGTGATTTTTGTGAGGTGGTAGACAAGTTCAGGAAACCACAAATGCCCGGTGCGTTATTGGTTGTTTTGGCGGACAAAGAGGAGTTTGCCGATGTGGAAGGAAAACATCCGGAAGAACATTAAGGCTCTTGGTCATATGTATTTAAAGGGTGGAATCGTTCTGAATGTCGTTCGCCTTCGTCTTGGTGAGCGATATATTGTTTTTGGTCGTGAGGTTCGTTTTATCAAGGTCACCCCGAAAGGGTATAATTTCCTTGACGAGTCGACCAACTGTTGTGTGCTTCGTCGTCATGTGTACGAAACGAAGAAAAGTATCTCTCAGCGAGAAAATGGCTCGCACACCGATGGTACGGTAAAGGTTCGCGTCGCGAGCCTGATGCGTATATCGGAGTGTTGTGCGGGTTGATGTGGAGAAAAAGATGTCGATGTGTTGTCCCGGTGCTGCGTCTCCCGTTGTGGTTCCTGATACATCCAGTGAGACGCGTTTGTGTCCGCAGTATCATGTGATGCTTCACAACGACGACGTAAATGATATGTGGCACGTCTGTCGGAGTTTAATGAGCATTCTTAGTCACAATGAAGAGGATGCTATCGAGATAATGCTGAAGGCGCACAATGAAGGCGTTGCGGTGGCGAAAACGGAATCGAAGGAACATGCCGAGTTTCATCAGGAACAGCTTCAGGCTGTTTCCCTGACCGTTACTATTGAACCGGCAGAATAAAAATAATTTTTATCCTGTTTTCCTTTCCGGTTCGATTGGTATCATGATGTGATGCTTCCCCGTGTGTGGGGTCAACTAACAGTCCGAGTGTGGACAAAGGAGGAATGTGATGAAGTACGAAGCGGTGTGGGATATTGTTGTTGGTTTGTTTGACAGTCTCGACAGAAGCGTGAAAAGGGCGAAGGGGAAGCTGTTGGAAGGTCTGTTGATGGCGTACAATGACCTTTCCAACGACATTGACAGAGCGCGCCTTCTTATCGACATCGAGAAGAAATTCGGGGTGGAGTATTCATTCCTCCTTATGATGATGTCTGTCGGGTTCCCGGTCAAGTTCGTTCTTGAAGAGCAACGGGTAGTTGGTGTCCTCAAGAAGGCTTCGAGGTATGTCGTTAAGAAAGGCGTTTTGAAGCAGATTCTGGAACTCAACAGCGATTCGGATTGGCCGTCCGCAACGCTCGTCAAGGGTGTGTCGGTTCTCGAAGTGTTCTGGCTCGTGTACAAGTACAAGCTGGTTGTTCTCGGGGAAAACGACGTTTACGCCGACAAGACGTCTCGATGGCTGAAGGTCGTCCGCCTTTTGGGTGGCATTAACGGCGGCAACCACACCGGCGTCAACCTCGAACTTTGCAATCCGAAAATCGAAGAGCGCTCGAATTGTGGGTGCTCGAAGTCCGGACCCACGTTGGCGGTGACGATGGAGTGGCGCAATCACCCCACCCGTTCACACCCGTTCATTCCCTATGTCGACGTCATGAAGGCTGGTTTGGGTGCTCTGTGCGGTGACGACTCGCACGCTGTGGTTGTTGAATTTGTCGGCATCCTGAACGACCTGAAGCGCAAGAATCCGGAGTGTTCGGCGTTGTTCATGGCGATTGCAAAGGCTGTGAACAGCAAGAAGTAATTCATGGCGGTTGACAGTTCGTGTGTTTTTCATAAAAATCATTCCAAAGAAGGAATCATATCATGTCGCGTAGGTACAAAAAGACAAAAAAGTCCGCCTTGAAGATTGCAACAAAGTCCGTTGCCCCAAAGGTGCAGCCAGATATCAAGGATATGCTTGTCCGCACTCTGCGGAGGAACGGCGCAACGGAAGCAGAAATCGAAGCAATTTTTTCTCCGGAAAATGTTTTCGGTATGCTTCCGAAGCAGGAGATGATTGCCGCCAAAAACCTCTGTGTTGTGAACCCCGAACAGTTTTTCGACTTTTCCGACTCCGACAAGCAAAAGGTTCTCGAAAACACCAAGTCGGATGTCCCTGTGATTCACAGTGTCAGCGTTGTGAAGAGGAAACACATTTTCAAGGTACACAAGCAGATTTTCTTGGAAGATGATGGGCGCATGTATTCCCCCATCCATGCATGTCGGTACAGGGGCGTAGTCCACATTTCGAGTGGTCGCAATCGTCTGATTGGGTTTATCCTCACCGGCGTTGTCACCGCTGAGACGCTGGTTCCCGTCTTGGTTTACGATGTTGACAGTAAAGCCAAGATTAGCCGTTTGGTTGTGGAAGCCAACGACTGTCGTTCGTCTGGTACACAAGAACGGTCGGTCGCGAACGTGTCTTGGTATTGTGAGCGTAGTCGGAAAGAAAGGCCGGAAGAGTGCGAGGACGGAATAATTCCCATGTTTGGTCTTACGCCGTCAAAGTGGCTTAGATTGTCGGTCACTTCTCGGTTTTCAGCGATCTCGATGGATGCATGCAACCTTCCTCAAGTTACTTTTCCATTTCGCATAGACGATGGTTTCCAATATACGGCTAACCTCGTGAGCTTCAGGAATCTCAATCCTTCTGGTATAATCTTTTGTTCGTGGGTACTTAAACACAAGAGTCGTGCCGGAGAGGTGTTGGAGCGTTCTGCAATCCCGCAGTTTGTGACGTTTATTTCTGGTCTGTATGAAAAATCCAAGGCGCTTGGGAAAGAAACACAGTTCTTCGAACTCGTTCGTGCTGGAAATAACGAAGGACTCAAGATTATCAGCGCGATTGTGTCCAACTTGCTGTATGGTGAAGGTATCGAATACTCCGAGGTGGATTTTCAGGAGCGTGTGAATCCCATCGTCGACAACATCCTGACGCTTCTCGGTGATGGCTCCTGTACCTCCGGAGAGGTCATGCGTGCAAAACTCGCTCTGCTGTTGACGGATAATGTTGAGGCGGCGGAAAAACTGTTGCTCGACATCTTCATGCCGGAGACAGCTGCAAAAGCGTTGGCCGAAATGAAAAATGTCACAGTGAAAAAGGTTGCATAGCAAAACTTGTCCGTTTGCTGTGTATAATCAGGGGTTCGGGGATTGTCCTCGAATCCCTGTTTTTTTGGAGTGCCGTCGTGCTGAAATCCATTGAAATTGTAAACTTCGAAAGTCACGCCCACACCATTATGGAAGACTTTTCGCCGGGGTTCAACCTGATTCGTGGACCATCAAACTTCGGGAAAACGTCTATCATCCGCGCCTTGCGTTTGGTTTGCTTCAACGAGTTTAATCCGGAATCCGTTCGTATTGGAACCAAGTTTTGCGAGGTGACGCTGACCACTGACCGTGGCGTCGTGAAGGTTCGTCGTGGTGAGAAGGTCAACAAGTGGGAGGTCACCCCTAAAGGAGAACAGACCAAACACTTTGAGAAAATCGGTACAGAGCTGTTGCCGGATGTTATCGAGGTCACTGGGATGCAGCCGGTTTCGTTGGGCAACGTCGCGTTCAATGCCAACATTATGGACCAGCTCGAAGGTCATTTCCTCATTGACGAGTTGGATGGCAAAAGCGCGTCCGGTTCTATGCGTGCGCAGATTGTCGACGAGATTTCCGGGCTGTCGGGTATCGAGGGGTTGATTCGTGAGGTTTCACTGGATAACCTCCGCAACGGCAAGGACGTCAAGCGTCTGGAGGAAGAAGCGAAAGAGTTGGTTTCCGGGATGTACGATAAAGACTCCTTGGTTTCCGAAGAGGGGAAGCTTGATCAAGCCAGCAAGCTTCTCGCAATGTCCGAAGGGAAGCGGTCGCAAGCCAACGACATAGATGAGGCTGCCGTTGATATTGGGAAGGCGCAGAAATCCGTTCAGGGTGCCCGTGGCGCGTTGGACGCCCTGCCGGATATAGAGAAGGCGCTTAAGAGGCTCAAAAGTGCGGACAAGTCCGCCTCGGACTTTTCCTCGATGTCGTCGTTTCTGTCGGCACACGTTAAAACAGAAGCCACGGCAACAGGTGTCCGGTTTGAGCTGATGTCGATTCCTGACTCGGATGGTGCGAAGGACTTGCTTATCCGTTCCGGCGAGATGATTGGTGATGTTTCGGAAGCGGTAGAGGTGCTGTCGTCTATCGGGAAAACAACGTCTACGATAGATGGGCTAAAGAAAGAACTTGAAGGGATTCCTGACGTTGTTGCTGTTTCGAAGGTTGCGAAGCGGTTGGACGGGTTGGTTGTCGATTTGGGTGGTATGGTGGAAATGATGGCTGCCCTCGGCAAAGCACAATCATCGTCCTCGTTGGCGCGTTGCGAGTTGGAGATTGCGTCTGAACAATATGCTGCCGCCTGTACTGAGGTTGATGCCGTTTTAGCTGAAGTTTCAATTTGTCCGTTCTGTCAGAAGCCGATTGACGGTAAAGTTCATAAGCATGTGGAGCCTGTGGCAATTCAGGAACCTCCGGTTCGCCGGGCGCGAGTGAAAAAATCTTAGGGAGACGGTTATGGTTGGTCGATTGGTGAAGGTCAATGTGAACGGTGTTGGAATGGTGAGCGGCGTGCTGCTGCGTGACACCAAGGAGTTGATGATTATCCGTGGTGAAGACGGCATAGTAACCACGGTTGTCAAGAAGTGGGTGACGATGTTCCGGGTTGCAGATACCGAGCAGCGTCCGTGCATTTATGTTTATGGTGTTAAAGACGGTGATGGGAAGGATTCCGGCGTACGATTCTTCCGTGTGGGTGAACCGTCCGAAAACGATGGGAAGATTCTGCTTGGTGCCGTGTCTGTCAAAGGGAAGCCCTTCCTGCTGGGTGAAATCAGCGAGCTTTCCGAAGAAGAGCTGAAAAAATCATTGGATGGTACAATAACGGGTGATAACTGAGGGAGTGTGGCATGCCGAAAGTTTTTGACACAGAAGGCTTGATGGAGAGAATGCGTCAGGCCAGAGAGCGTGCGGATGAGCTGAGTGCAACCAAAAGTCGGTTGACCGGCGAGTTGGCGACCCATGAAAAGCGTTTGAAAGAGCTTGCGGATGACTGCGAGAGACGCTTTGGGGTGACGGTTGAAGAATTGCCGGACAAGGTTTCCGCCCTGTATGCGGAGGCCGAAAAATTGGTGTTGGATGCCGAAAATATTCTCGGTGAGGAGGAATGATGTCGAATTTGTTTGTTGGTCTTGACCTGTCGCTGACGTCGTCGGGTATGTGTTTGAAATCTGACGGGAAGGTTGTTGTCATCGAGTCGGTGAAGACGGTTCCGAATTACTTCACGTGTGACCTTGAGCGGTATGCGCATATCGTCGATAAGGTTCTTGCGTTCATCCCGGAAGATGTGGCGTTGGTTGTGGTCGAGGACTTCTTCACACCCACCAACTCCGCCCAAATCGGTTCGGCGATGAAGTTGATTGGTTTGGGTCATCTCGTTCGGATGCGCATGTACCAAAAGAAGATTCCGTTTGTCGTGCCCGCGCCGACCCAGTTGAAGAAGTTTGTGTCCGGGAAAGGCACCTGCCCGAAGGACATGATTTGCAAGGAAGTTTGGAAGAAGTGGGCCGTCGACACAAGTGATGATGACCAAGCGGATGCCGTGGTTGGTGCTAATCTTGCGGAAACGTTGGCGTGTAAGATGCGTGGCGGGGATGTGACTGAACTCCCGAAGTATCAATTGGAAGTCGTTTCGGCGGTTCTGCAAGACCGTCCGTTCTACAACCGCGAGAGCTTCAAGTAAACACCCAACGACCTGCAATATTTTTTATATCCGTCCCGTGGTATGGGACGGATTTTTTTTGGAGACAAAAATGTATAGATTGGTCGTTGCGAAAGAATTGGTTGCCATCTCCAAGACGTTGGTAGGTACAACTATTCGCGAGAAACTGAAACAGTATCCTGTGCGTTCGCGTGTGTGGCGGTTGACACGTGAGCATGGTCGGGATGTTTTTGTTGCGGAAGCCTCCGATTTTGGTTCGTCTGTCATTGTTGACCCGTGGGGTCGCAAAATCGACATGCGCCACATGAAGGAAGATATTGCCGCCGAGGATGAGATTGTTGGATGGAGTGGTCGCACCACGGTTGATGGTATTCCGGTTGACCTCTACATCATCAATGACTAAGGAGTAGCGATGAGTATTTGGGAACTCTACAAGTCCATTTTCAGCCTGAAGGCGGATGACTTTGTTTTGGAAGGCGTGAAGCGTTCCGGTGGCGGCGTAAACCGCTCGAAGGATAAGACCTATCGGTTTACGGTTGTCCTGTCTGCCCCTGCCCCGGTTCAGTCGTTGGAAATCAGCGAGTCGGTTCAGGTTGTCCTGATAAACCGTGCCCGGCGGTTGCTGAAGAAGTTGGCAGGTCCGGATTTGGTTGTGCCGGTTAAGTGGGAGGTTGCCACGAAAGACGGTGGGACGAAGAAGAAGACATTCAACTTCGCGGGCAGCATTACACCTCTAACTGTTCTCGGATTCGAGATTTATGACGGGAAGTTTTTTGTGAAAGCCGAAATGCACGGCGTGTTTTATTGATTATTTCCCGTCGTTTGCGTTTTCTGTCAGGATTTTGCGAAGTGGAAAAACGGGCGCAGTCGTCCGTTTTTTCATTTTGAAGTGGATGAGTCCGTCTCGAACCTCTGTTCCGGTAACCCAAGGGATTTGTCCGGCTGCCTCGCAGACCCGTGCGGCGAACCTGTGGGGGTTTGTGTCGTCGCTGCCAAGTTGTTGTGCCATCTTCTCGACTCCTATCGCGTAACGGCGGCGGTTCGGGAGAAAGCTGAGGAGCCAGCGCAGGAAAACCGTCAAAGATCCGCTTCCTTGTCCCTCCTTGTAGTGAATAAACCAAGGGTTTGTGATAAGTTGTTCGATGTATCCGGGTTGCAGGTGGTATTCTATTCCCGTTTGCCCGGCGTAGTGCCCGCTGACGATGGCGGCGTGTTCCAATGTTATGGCGGCGTTTTGGAGTCCTGCCTTGAGTGCGGTGCCGTTCTGTTTGTCGGCTATGCGAGCGAAGTCGCTGTATTCGATGGTCAGGATTCTATCCCGCATCCGCCCGCAAACGATATGGTTTCCGATGCAAAGCATGGTCTGAAAAGCCAGCAGTCCGATATGTCCGTGCTTTGCCCGGCGCGGGGCGAAACGTGGCAATGGCGTTCGTGGGGCGGCGAGCCAGAGGGTTCTATCAACGGTTGTCGTGTCGATGCTGAGCTGACGTCGTCCGGGATGGCTTGCAGCGTGGCATCGGTCGCAAAGGGTTGCCGCGCTGACAAGGTCGGATTGATGCCGGATAAGGACGTGGTTATAAGCCTCGTCCCAATCGCCGTAGAATTTGTGGTGGTCCGCGATGCTGTGATAAAGACTTTCGATATGGTGGAGGGTTACATTCTCTGTGCTTCCACAGCGAATACAGGCGGCTGCCCGGTTTCTGTCGACCCATTCCGAGTATATTTTGGATGCCCGGATGCGTCTGATAATTTCCTGCGCGTTGTTCTTCATGCCCAAATTATATTGTTTTCTTCGGAGATGTTGGTAAAAAAACCCGGAGTTGTTGGTAGATTGTCACTTTTTGCCCTATGTCTGACACGTTTTATAAAGCCATGTACTGTCTGGGTTTATGCGGTCGTTTTTGCCCGTTTGGCTCTTCGTTTCTTCCGGATAATAACTATAATAGAGTATGATTGTCCACCCTCTTTGGATACCCGGAATGCTCTTGGGGGTGCCTTATTGGGTTGTTGTTAATTATTCTTTTATTAGTTGCCAAAGTAAGAGGTTAATATCTGAAAGGAGTAGGAAAATGTCGTCAAGTCGGATTGCGAAGGAACTGTGTGTGATTGCCCGTGAGTTGGTTGGTGCGTCTGATATTGAGACGAAGGCGAAGGGTATTGCGGACAAGATCAATCGTTCGTCGAAAGTTCTTGAGGTGAAGTATGAGGTTGAGGAGAAGCGTCCGGGTACGGTGGTGGTCTATTTTCGTGTGGAGTTGAAAGCGGACCCGTATGTGAATCCCGAGGGTGGTGTTTCTGTGTCGAACAAGTTCCGCAACGAGATGGAAGCTGCGTGCAAGAATGCGTTCGGTGAGGAGATTGACTGGAACAACACTGGAACGACTGGTTGGGTGTATATCCGCGAGCAGGCGTGAGGTTTATCCACAATGGGTCACAACTCGTCTGTAGCGCGTTCTTTGTTGCGTATAGCCCGTCTTATGCTCTCGGGTAAAGAAAAGCCGTCCACGGCGTTTGAGGCGGCTTTTTGGGATGTTCGTGAGAAGCTTCGTGCGGTAAAGGATGAGTTATCGGGGCGTGCGCGTGCGGGTTTGGAGTCGCGTCTGGTGGGTGATTTGCGTGGGCGTGGGTATGAGGTGTTGGGTTGTGAGGTGAAGCTTGGGAAGTTTCGCGGGTCGTATTTTGTGACGTCGTGTCCGTTGCAGGTGCGAGGTGAGGCGAAGGGTTTGGAGGGGTATTTGGTTCAGACCTATAGTCCGAAGTTTCGGTTGAAGTCGTTTGAGGGTGGTATTTCCGTGTTTAACGTTCGGTGAGGGTAGTTTTATGGAAGCGATTTCGTTGACGCGTAAGGAACATGACAAGTTTATGCCGCTGGGTGACGCCGATGCGAAGGTGCTTCAGGGCATCAAGTCGAAGTGGAGTTTGGGCGGCGTGGTGTATATGCCGAGGAACGATAGGGAATTGGCGTTTTTGAAGCGTGTGTTCAAGAAAGCGATGGATAAGCAGAAGCTTGCTGGTGATTGCGAAGGGGCTTCTTGGCTTTGGCGGCAAGCTTGTTGGCAAGGAGTTTCGTTTGACGTGGGGGAACCTTGGGCTGGAGCTTCAAGAGCTTCATGCGCCGGGTTTGAAGCGGCTTCGTTTGTTTCATGCGAACGTGTGGGGTGGTGGGAATTTCCGTATCCTGAATGTTGAAAACTTCGTGGACAAGGTTGCGCCGGGCATGAGTTATGAGCAGGCGAAGATGTCCATCCAGAAGCAAATCGACGAGATGAAGGTGCTTGAGGTAAAGAAGTATGGCACCGACCCGAAGCATATGCAGTATGCGGTAAACACGAATGAGGAGATGCTGAGTGCGCTGAAGGTTGAGCCGGAGGGCATGGATGCCATTTCGGTGGAGGCGAAGGGGTTCACGATTGAGTCGAAGTGGGCGAGTTTCAAGGCGTATAGCCCTGAAAGTGACATGGGGACGTCTGGCGACCCGTCGTATGCGGTTATTGAATCGAAGAGCGCGGGTGCGGCGCGGAAGCTTTATAAGCTGCTGCGTCAGAATCCTGATGCTTTGAAGGGTGTTTCATGGGACGCGTTTTCGTCGTGGCTTGATCGGAACGGCGTGGCGTATGAGTATCACTTCAGCCAATGGCATTGAGAGGAGAGTTATCATGGGTGGTTCATATACTCCGGTTCAGGGGTGGTTTTCTTTTTGGGGCAAGGGTGTGTTCAATGTTGACTTCGTGAATGACCTGAACAGGGTGATGGTGAAGTCGAAGGAGTTGGGCGAAGATGTGTTTTTGAAGTTTGATATGGGGAACAAGACATCTGCCGGTATTTCGAATCGTGGTCGTGAGTTGAAGGGTGAGTATCCCGAGACGGTGATTTTGTGTACGTATCCCAAGGGTGTGACGGAAGCGGAGTTATTGAAGGTTGTGAAACCGGTGGCGCAGTCGCACAAGTTGAATGTGGAGTTTTTGGGGAAGACGAAGAAGAAGCCGGAGTTCCGTAAGGCGGGCGAGAGGGTTGCGTGGGAGCGTTGGGATGAGGCGTCTGTGTTGCAGATGTTGAAAGACGAGCCGAGGCGGATTGAGTATTACAACGAGTGGCTGTCCCGAGGCGACCCGATTGACGAGGATGATGGGTTGTTGGATTCCCTTGATTCGCTTTTGAAGAAAAAGAAGATTCGGGTGAATGGTCATCGTGTTGTGATTGCGTCCGGTTTGAACCGGAAGAAGGCTATTGACCTGATCAATTCGTTCAACAACGCCAAGTTCATTGATATCCGTACTGCCCCGAAGAAGGGTGCCGGTTCGATGTATGTGTTTAGGGCGTCGAAGTTTGCGGCGGATGGAATTTTGAAGGCATGGCGTCGTGCGTATCCGCAGAACGAGGTTGAGTTGAAGTATATGGGTCCGGTTGGTGGAGAGGTGTTGTTGTGGGGTATTTTCATCATTATGGAGCCTGTCAAGGCGTCTGTGCAGGACATTGTGGCTTCTTGCGTTCGTGAGGCTATGATGAACGTCTCCAAGGACGCTGAGATGGCTGAAGACATTCTGAAAGACCTGAAGCGGCTTCAGGGGTATTTGACGAAAGCTGTTGTCGAGTTGGAGAAGGTGAAGGGTGGTGGCGAGAGTCCGTTGAATTCCACCTCGCAGGTTGTTGCCATGCTTCGTGATGGCAAGCATTTCTCCAAAGCTGTTGAGTATTTCTTTGCGTGAGGGGGTGGGGAATGCCATACGATAGCGTGCAGGACGCTGTGAAGCGTCATCCGAATTTGGGGAAGTATAGTGCGAAGGCGCAGCGCGCTTTTGTGTCGGCGTTCAATAGTGCCTTTGAGTCGGGGAAGGACGAGGGTACTTGTTTTGCGATAGCGTATGCGGCGGCGAACAAGGTGGATGGGAAGACGTCAGCGGAGCATGAATGGTTTGATGACCGTTCGCAGCATGACATTCTGCACCAACTGGATGATGAGCCGTCGTGGGTTGAGGTGACGGAGCATAGAGACCCGTGGAAGTCGGTGAAGTGGGCGGCGGCGGTTGAGTTGGTTCGTGTGGCGAACATTTTGTCGTATGTGCAAGAGGGGAAATTCAAGGAGCGTCGTGAGGTTGAGTCGGCGGCGCGGTTGATGAAGCTGGTGATGCGCAAGATGGAGATGCCGGAGGCGGCGTCTGCCATGAATGACATTGGGGTTTTGGCGCATGGTCGTGGTGATGTGCGTGATTTGCCGGATATTGTTTTGAAGAACTTCAACGGGTTTCGTGGTTGGGGTGCGGGTGATTTTGCCGTGTTGTATTCGGAGTTGACGAAAGCCCGTGTGGTTCGTGAGATGGCGTTATCGGCGGCTGTTTCTGATGTTGTGAAGCGGATTAACGAGTCACCGCTTTCGCCGCAAGACAAGAGCGAGATGTTACGGCGTCCGGACAAGTTGAGTTTACCTGAGAGTGGTCGTTTATATCGCCGGGTGAATTTTGACCGTGAGGAGCAGATGTTCCCCGGTCGTCGTTGTCGTGTTGACTGGAAAAACCATGCGAAGTATCGTGCGGAGTTGCGTGGGATAGACCCGGACGAGATGTCGCATGAGGTTTGTGATTATATTCGTGAGCGTCATTTTGATAAGACGAATCCGAAAATTGAGCCGCCCAAACCGGACAATACCCGCGTAAAGGTTCCCGAAGGTGTTGCGGTGGTTGAGTATGATGCGAGGAAAGACCCGGTTCCGGTGGATGTGATTACCACGTGGGCGTCTGTTGGACGTATTGCTGCGAATTTGTCGGCAAGGTTAAAAAAGCTGATAGAGGATATCGTTGACGATTTTATTGATTTCAATCGGTCGAACGGTACTCGAAGACAGGCGTTGGATACGCTTAAGTCGATGATGATGCGTGGTTTATATGGTTTGGAGGCGAAAGAGGAGTATTTTCGAGGTATGCCTGATTTTCGTAGGGCGTTAGAATATACTCTTTTGCGTCGTCTGCGTTTGAATGAGGTTGTTGCTTCGTCTGGCGTGTCTGGTTTTGAGGGTTTGTTTCGTCATATATTGGATGATGAGGATTATGTCCAGACCTCTGATGTTGAAATAGACTACACGGTAGAGCCAGCGCAACATGGTGGCAGGTGGGACGAATCATATGGGGCGTATGTTGACGAGGTTAATATTGCCGGTATGGTTTGGTTGAAAATAAAGCTATCTCGGCTTGGTTTGTCTGTTGGTGATTTGTCTGAATCCGTTAGTGATTTGTTGTCCAGAAAAAAACGTTTTGAGTTTTCCGTGGAAAGTGATTTTGGTGATATCAATGTTGTCGGGGTGTTGGTTCGGGTAAAACCTTCAGGTTCGGATGTGCTGTTTGGTTTTGAAAAGCTTACGGTTGCGGATAAGAGTCTTAAACTGTTAAAAAAGAAGATTCAAAGATCGGAGGAAGAAAGATGATTGGGAATCGTGAATTATCCGCCGAACTGGTTTTGGTGGCGTCGTTGTTGGATGAAAAACAGTTTGGCTGCCGAACTGTTGTTGCGGCTGTGAAGGATATCCTTGGTACGTCTGATGATGGTCTCGTTGACCGTGTTGCATCGTCGGTTCGTTGTGCCGCGCCTGATGAGAAGGCGCATGCGCTTGAGGGAATTCAGTATAACCTTCGGATGATGACGTCCTTTGCCAGCAATGGTGATGGTTTTAACGTGGAAGGTTTTATGAGGAGTCTGAACGCTCTTATGAAGGATGTCAAGGAATATCAGAGGGCTGAAAAGTCCGTATCCGTTGCGAGGGGTCCGGTGCAGGATGCGATTGAGGCGTATGGTGACATTCACAAGCTCAAGACGAGGAACCTGAGTTGGCGTGGTCAATTTGTCAGTTCGGCCGAGGTTCAAAAGGTGATGCAGGTGTCGGTGCCGGATGGATATAACGGTTTTAATGCGAAAAAGGTATCGGGTGCCGTTGCGAAGTTTTCGGCGTACAAGTGGGCGTTTGCCCGTGAGGGTAGTCCGGCGTTGTACTGCAAGGGCATCAAGACGAAAGACGAGGTTTTGAAGCTGTTTAGTGAGTTTGAAGATGTTGATGCCGACGAGCTTCATGTTATCTGGAAGGGGAAGTATTATTCCCGGTTATCGCGTAATAACATGAGTGAATTGCCTGAAGACCTGAGTGGTGCCCTGTGTCGGTTTTGGTGGGACTGAGTCAGATTTTGTTGCATGATTTGTTTTGAGGGTAATTTTTGTAAAGATTTAACAGCAAAACCTCAATGAGGTTTTGCTATTTTTTTTATTATCGTGAATGTATGGATAACTGTTTGGAGGAAAACATTATGTGGGATTTCATAATTTATCTTATTCGTCGTTTTTTTGGTTTGTGTGCAGGGGATGTTCAGGTTGCAACCTCATCTGTAAGTGTTACAGAGCAGACAACTTATGGAGATAATGCCATGACAAACAATCGTTATGCCCTTTTAGTTGGCATCAATAAGTACACGTCGATGCAAGGTGCGGATTTGAACGGTTGTGTGAATGATGTGAATGATATGTACTATCGCTTGACGAAACATTATGGATTCCCCGAGGACAACATTCGTGTTCTGTGTGATGCTCGTGCGACACAACAGAACATTTTGGAGCGTTTGGAATGGCTGGTATCGTCCGCGAAGCCGGGCGACCAGTTGGTTTTCCACTATAGTGGGCATGGTTCGTCGATTCGTTGCCGTGTTGACGACAAATTGGAAGACGAAGAGTGTCAGATTTTGTGTCCGACGGATATGGATTGGGATAACCCGTTGACTGATAAGATGTTGGCTCAGTTTTTCAAGCGCATCCCTGCGGGTGCGTTTTTGACGTTTATCTGTGATTCGTGCCACAGTGGGACTATGGATCGTGGTGCGTTCCCTATTGGGAATCCACATGAGACAAAAATTCGCTTTATGCCGCCGCCCTTTGATATTTCGGTTCGTTCGCGTTCGGTGTTGCCGGTGAATCGCGTTGGTTGGAAAGATCTGAATGGTCCAAAAAACGGGAACATTGCGTTTTTTGATACTCGGCATTTATTGTTGTCGGGTTGCCGTGATAATCAGACTTCTGCGGACGCGTTTATTGGTGGGCAATATAATGGCGCGATGACGGCGGCGTTAAAAAAGGCGTTGGATAGCAATTTGGATGCGGATTGGTTTACTGTTCACACTGAGATGCTTAAATATCTAACATCGGAAAAATTCACTCAGGTTCCGCAGTTGAGTGGTCCTGAAAAGGTGCTGAAACAGTCGGTTTTTCGTGGGCTGTGATTTTTTTTTTGATGCTTGTCGTTAAATGATACTGACGTGCATCGTTTTACATATGGACAGAGCTGGAGGAACGAAATGAGGAGGTGGCAGGCTAATCGTTCGTTTTTCATGTCGGACATCATCAACCACTTGAAGCCCGATTCTGATTTTGAAAAAATTGCCCGTGTAAAGCAGGGTGATTTTATTTATGAATCGGTGAACGCAGAACGTATTGTTGTAAACGGACGTTCGGTTTTGGGTGATTTTAGTACGGGTGGTTGGAAGGGGTATTGCACCTATATTGGTGATATTGCCGAGAATGAAATAGGCGATACAGGCACGGGTAGTGGGGGTGCTGATGGTGCTGCCGGATATCTTTATCAGTACACGGCACAAGCTCTTGAAAGCCCTTTTGATGCTGATTGGGCTGTAAATAGCAATGCCGCGATAAGTGCCGATGCTTCAAATGCTGGTATTGTTGTCAGGCTTTTTGGTGATTCTGCCGAAAGCGGAGCCGGAACCCAATCAGTTGTGGTTCCGGACAACGTAACAGATATGATTATCTCCCTGCATTGGCGGGCTGTAACGGCCCCCGGTGGTACGGTTGGTTGTGTTTGGAAACTGTATCATCGCAGCGAAAACAACACAGTAAGCGCATGGTCGAATCAGGTCTTGAATACGGCAAGCATCTCTAATGCCGAATGGAAATCAACAAGCCAAACAATCAGCCTTTCGACGCTTGGTATTACAGCGGGCGACAAGAGGCAATTTGAGATTACGAGAGTACCCACGGAAGCGGAAGACACTCTTGCGGGGAATGCGGCTTTGGAATCTATTGTTTTGGAGTTTGTCTAAAATGGCGGTGACAGGATCAATCGCTCTGAACTTTGGTCTGCAAGACCAATACAGGATTACGGATAGCATCACGCTGTGTTGTTGGGCAAACCTTTCATCGTCGTCAACATTTCCGTGCCTGATTTCAAGGGGAATCCTTAACGCTGGTGATAGTTATTGTCTTTACCAAAATAACAGCAACCAGTTGTGTTTTGGTTTTTGTTATGGTGCCGCAAGTGGCTCCAGATACATTATTGTATACACGCCAACCATACATGGTGTACTGCATCATTTCGCGGGTGTAAGGGACAGGGCGGCTGGAAAAATGTATATATATGTCGATGGAGTTCCAGTAGTCGACACCAACGTATCATCAACGCTGTATATCTATAACGGAACAGTACCATTGTATGTCGGAAATAATAGCAGACCCTTGTCTGGAATAATTTTCGATGCAAGGGTCTACAATAGGGCATTGTCGGCGGCTGAGATTGCCGGTATATGCGGGGCAAGAGGGTGTGATAATGTTTTAGATTCATCGCTTGTTTTGCGGACATGCATTAACAACGGATATGCTTGGAATAGTCTTACTGGACAAACTGTCTATGACCACAGTACATTCAAGAACCAAGCAGCAGGATCTGGATCAATGTCAGTAGCGGAAGACCCATATGGCACGGTAAAGTCTCCGTTGATTCTCTAACATCAGGAGGTAAAAAGATGTCAGTATATGCAAGTAATGACATTCCAGCCAAGACAAGCAAGGTCCAAAAAGACGGATTTGAACTTGTAACGGCTGTGGCGAACTGTAACCCAATGTATTGGGTGCGTGAAGGTGAGGTTATCCGGGAAATGACAGAGACGGAAAAACTGTCTGCTTATCCGGTAACCCAGCCGACAGATCAGGAAAATGCACTTTCCGAAATATCACAAAGGGATGATCTCGGTACTGACATCAGGATGCTGGAAGATGTTGTTGGTTGTCTTGTTTCCAAGGGTGTTATTACTCTTGAGGACTTGCCGGAAGCGGCACAGGTAAGGATTTTGGCTCGTCAATCAATCAGGACACGAATCAGGGGTGAATAAATATCTTTAGAAAAGAAACAACAAAATGAGAAAATTGCAGGCACGTATCTGAGCAACATTCGAATTGTCAATCGTGTGTTGGATGTTTCAATAGCATTTTCTCCGATTCGTTGAGGGGTTTTTATGTTTTGGCCGAAATGTATGACGTATGGCAACTGGGGTGGTCCGGGTTGGTGTGGTGGTCGGTATTTGTCGTCTGAAGAAAGAATGAGGATGACGGAAGAAGAGTATGCGGAATTATGGACTGTTCCGGCGCAAGACGAGATAGATGCATGTTTCAAACGGCATGATTGGGAATATCAACACGGTTTTGATCGCGGTTTTGCCGATTTGAATTTGGTAAATAGTCTTGAATTGATAAATCCTGTTGGTTTGTGGTCAAACGTTTATTGGTATGCAGCTATTGTCGTTTTTAGTCTTACTGGTTGTATTCGCAGGATTCGTTCTATTTTTAATAAATAAATTATTTTATAATTGTTTTTCAGTTGTACGTTTGGAAAAGGAAAAAACGAAATGAGAAAATGGCAGGCTAATCGTTCGTTCTTTTTGTCGGATATCATCAACCACTTGAAGCCCGATTCTGATTTTGAAAAAATTGCCCGTGTAAAGCAAGGCGGCTTTATTTATGAGTCAGAGAACGCCGAACGCATCATTGTGAACGGTCGTTCGGTTTTGGGAAATTTTAGTTCTGGTGGTTGGAAAGGTTATTGTACGCTTGTTGGAACTATTTCTGAAAATGAAATAGGTGACACGGGAGGTGGAGGAGGTGGCGATGGAGCCACAGGAGCCACAGGAGCTACAGGGGCTACAGGCGACACAGGTGCTACAGGGGCTACAGGCGACACAGGTGAAACAGGTGCCACAGGAGCCACAGGTCCGCAGGGAGTCACAGGCGACACAGGTGACACAGGGGCTACTGGTGCCACAGGTGAAGTAGGTGAAACAGGTGCTACTGGTGCTACGGGTGCTACGGGACCGCAGGGTGTAGTGAGCGAGAAGTATAGCGAGGTTTTTTACGTTGCACGCTCCAGCACTCAAACTGTTGAAGATGGTTCGTTAACATATCCGTTCAAGACAATTCAGGGTGCTATTGACGCAGTTGGTGTTCCGGTTGATGCGGCGGACTATCAGCGTCGTATTCTCGTGGACGTTTTGGACAGTGGGACGTATACGGAGGATCTGACGATTCCGCATCGCGGTTTGACAATTCGCGGTGCTGGGGTGACTATTGTCGGGAATATATCCCGTGAAATCGACGACAATCTTGAATTTGGAGTGTCGTCCTCAATCTTTAGGGCGTATTTTGCGTTGATATCGTCGTTGCAGGCGTCGTCGCGTGATACTCACCGTGGAAGGTCGCAGGGCATTGTTGTTTCTGGAAACTATGCGGAAGCGTTGCGTTCTGGTGGTACTGGTAACACCACACATGATACTGTTTTCTATGGTGTTCGCCTCGAAGGAACGATTACACATGAAACTGGACTTGGCAACAATGTGTTTTATGCGAAGGATAGCAGGTTTGTTGGTATGGTTTCTGGTGCAATAAACTCTGCGATTTACATGCAGCGTGTTGTTGACTCCAAATTCGACGCCGCGATTGATGTTGGGATTGTAGTGAATGTATCGGGTAGTGAATTTTTAGGAAACATTACAGTTCAGAACCAGTTTGGTGCCAGTGAGTTTGGTGTTGTGAATACCAAGTTTTTGTCGGGGATTTCCGTTAATATTGTTCCTGCGGCACAAACAATACAGATGGATGCGATGTCGGCGTCATCGTGGGGAGGGGTGGTTCTTACTGGCAATACTCCTTCCATTGTTTTGTTGGATAAGTCGTATGCTGTTGATTTCGTTCCCGCTGTGCCCGGCAATTGGATTACGAATCCGACAACAGTCAAAGGGGCACTTGATGAACTTGCAATGGCTAGTTCGTATTCTGATCTGAGGTTGCATATCAATTCGACTACCGGAGATGACGCAACCGCCGATGGAACACCGAAGCGTCCTTTTAAGACGGTTGCTGCCGCTATTGCGTCCGTTCCTGTATGTGATTCGACCCCGGATGGTGTGTATCAGTGGAGTTCGGAAAAGATTATTCTCGACTTTGCTCCGGGTTTGTATACAGAGGACGGAATAGAGTATCTCCCGAATCAAATCAATCTTGACCTGCGTCGTTGCCGCATCATGTTTACGGGGACGGGGGTTCGTATCGCAAGCAATATCGTTTGGTCGTTCAATACTGATGTCGTGCCGTATGGTAACGACTTCATGGTTGGTCCGAACGGTATTCATCACAAGTATTGCGCTCCGTTGTGGAGGCAGCCGTTGATGCATCCGTCGCCGATGTTGGAGTTCAACGGTGATGGTGGTGGCATTGAGGGTGGCGCGACTTCTATCAATATGATTCTGTTCGGTCGTGTGAGTCTGAATTTTGAATCGAACGCGGTGAATTGGCAGGTACGTGTTGGGAATTCGTATGTAATGTTCAATCACATCGAATCGCGTTATGGTTTCCGTGGGACGTCGTCTACGAGTAACGGTACTTCCGCTGTTATTATTGAGGTAAATGATTCCGCGATGGATGTTCCGTCTGCGTCTAATTCTGCCGGTACGAGCATAGATATTGGTGGTGTTCGTATTAGTGGAGACGGAACGACAGCCACGGTGACACATGTTGGTCATGGTTATATTTCTGGTCAGAAAGTAACCCTGACGGCTCAGGCTGCGGCTTCCTGTTCTGTTGCCGGTAACGGTACTACGGCGACAGTGACTCAGACCAATCATGGTTATGTGACCGGGCAGAGCGTCACGATTTCCGGAACGACCAATTATAACGGGACGTATGTGGTGACGTATCTTGCAGCGAACACATATACGTTTGCCTCGACGGGAACAACGACAGAGTCGGGGACGGCGACGCCGGGTTCGAGCTTTGTTGGAACGTATACCATTACTCCGACGAGTTTGGATTCGTATACGTTTGCGCACTCATCGACGGCGCAGCTTGAGACGTATCTTGTGACCCCGGAACTTCCGAACGTTGGTGGTATGCCCGGTGTGTCGTCGTTCTCTGTTAAGGCTCATAATAGCCAGTTGAAGTCTGTGTTTGGTCCGTATGCGAGTATTCTTGAAATCACTCGTTGCCGTATTCAAGGTGGGTTCGATAGGAATGCGGCGGGTTCGGCGACTGGTAATGTGACGTTTGTGAATTCGTCGTCTTACGTGGCTATCAGGTCGTGTGCGTTCGCCTCTTCAACATACAATGTTGGTAACGGTACAAGTTCTGTGTCGATTTATACTGACCTGTATGGAGCACGTCAACTTGCATCTAAGACATTGAATGCTGGAACTGGGTCTGTTTCTATTATCGCGCAGGATGTGTTCTCTTGTACGACCGCTGCGCGTCCAGCATATACTCTGTTTAATATCGGATATCCTATTTGGGATACTACATTGAATCGTCCGTTGTGGCGTGGCTCGTCTGGATGGGTTGACTCAATCGGACTTGTAGGTGCTACAGGTGCTACAGGTCCGGCAGGCACCGATGGCGAAACAGGTGCGACTGGACCTGCTGGTTTGGATGGTGCAACCGGAGCTACAGGTGCCCAAGGTATTCAGGGTGTAGAGGGTGGAATTGGGGCAACTGGTCCCACAGGTGTCCAAGGTGCTGCGGGTGACACGGGTGCCACAGGTGCTACAGGTCCGGTTGGAGCCACGGGTGCTGCCGCGAACGTCATGGTGTTCCGTGGAAATCTTGCCAGTGAATCTGATATGACAGACGCTGAGACAGCCGGACCTGCCAATGGTGACTTTTGGCATATTACTACGACGTTTACACACAATACCGTGACGTATGATGCTGGTGACGAAATTGTGTGGTCGTCGCTTTCGAGTTCGTGGGTGAAGGTTGGTTCTGATATTGGTGTTGTTGTTGGAGCGACAGGGGCTACTGGCCCTGTTGGGGTTAGTGGTGTTGATGGTGCAACTGGAGCAACTGGAGCTACAGGTCCACAGGGCATTCAGGGAGAAGTTGGTGAAACTGGCGCGACAGGTGTTCAGGGCGAAGTAGGTGCCACAGGTGCTCAAGGTATCCAAGGCGAAGTAGGTGCCACAGGTGCCACAGGTGCAACGGGTGAAACTGGTGAAACTGGAGCTACAGGTGAAGTTGGTGCTACTGGAGCGACTGGAGCCACAGGAGAAGTTGGTGAAACAGGTGCTACAGGCGAAGTAGGAGCCACAGGTCCAGAAGGTATTCAGGGCGAAATTGGTGCTACCGGGGCGACTGGAGCCACAGGAGAAGTTGGTGAAACTGGAGCAACGGGAGCCACGGGCGAAATTGGTGCCACGGGAGCCACAGGTGAGGTAGGTGCAACAGGTGCCACTGGTCCTGAAGGCGATGCTGGTGAAACGGGTGCAACAGGAGCCACAGGAGCGTCGGGAGCTACTGTGATTGATTTGGAATCCCTTGTGGTAAGTGACCACGGCACTCCAATCGTCGGCTCCGTCACTCCCGACGGCATTGACAGTAGTACCGTTCTCATGCTCCATTGCGACGGCAACGACGCCTCGACGACGTTCACGGATTCTAGCAAATATGAGCATACCATGACGGCAAACGGGAACGCGCAGATCGATACCGCGCAGAGCGTCTTTGGCGGCGCTTCCGCGTTGTTCGACGGGTCTGGAGACTATCTGAACTCGGCCTCCGGCTTGTCCGAGTTCTCTCTTGGCGACTCGGATTTCTGCCTCGATTTCCGCTTCCGTGTCACAACGGCCCCTTCGGTCATCTATGGGATGTTTACGCTGTATAACGGAAGTGAGGGCGAAGCAAACGCCGCGGCCCTGGTCTACATGGCCAGCTCCGGCGTTATCGGCGTTTGTGCCAGTAACGGCAGCTCGTGGCTCATCAACACTGCGACGCCCTCGGGATACGCGGATTCCGCATGGCACCACTTTGCCTGGGTTCGGAAAGGGACCGCCTCATTCATTTTCATCGACGGAGGGTTGCAGGTCACGACGACGGCCAGTGGCACGGTGTTCACACCGGCAACCTATTTCATGGATATAGGGCGGTACGGGCCGCAGGCTGGTTACAACTACAATGGATATCTCGACGAGATCCGCTTGAGCATCGGTTCCGCCCGTATCGACGACGCGAACGACCGGCTGCATATCTCCAGCGGCACGCCCGCCGACGGCTTCACCGCGCCGACGGCAGCCTATGGCACAAGCTCAGTCAAGCAGTTCGTCGTCGCGGACGATGACACGCCCATCCACACGCCCGGCCTTGTCTACGGTGACGTGGTGACGCTCACCGACGCATCGAGCATCGCCACCGATTGTGGAGTTTCCAATCGTTTTGAAGTCACACTTGCTGGAAGTAGGACACTGGCGAACCCGACGAATATGCATGCGGGCACGGAATACCTATGGATTATAAAGCAGGACGCCACCGGTTCGAGGACTTTGTCGTACGGAACGGCGTTCGATTGGGGTGAAGCTGGAGCGCCGACTCTTACTACGACAGCTGGATATGTAGATATGATTGTTGCTTACTGCACTGGTTCAAAACTCCGTGCCAGTATAATGAAGGGATTTTCGTCATGAAAACACCCTTGTCGATGATGATGCCTTTGAAATACGAGGAGCCGTTTGATCCGTTGCCCGGCACGCCGCAGCTCTTGATGCACTTGAATGGCAACCTCGTGGACGCCGTGGGCGGCACAACTCGTGACGATGCGGATGCAGCCTACGTGACGGGCAAGTTCAAGCAAGGTTTAGGAGGCTGTACCGGCGCGGTGCAGTTCGCGAACAGTGGCGACCGGAGCACGACGCTCATATCCGCCTCGGGCGTGACGTTCGCGTGCTGGTACTATCTCGCGACGGGCACGACGCCGGGGCAGTTCCTGAACATCTACAACAGCGATGCCTCGCATGGCATGTTCTTCAGCGTCTCGCATTCGAGCGGATACATCGGCCCGAGCGTCTCGCTGGGGGAGCCGAGCACAAACATCTACGCGAACTGGTCCGAGGACGATTTCAACTTCGACGCGTGGAATTACATCACGTTGTCGTTTACGTCGGCTGGTGGTGGTGCTGCTTACTACTCGCTCAATGGCGACGTGAAGGCGGCCACGGGCGCAACGGGGATCAGTGCTCTCACGTATACGGGGATCATGCGTTTACAAGCTGGTAGCGGTGTTGGAGTTGACGAGCTTGCCGTCGCGAACAATTGGTATATTTCTTCTAACTTCACCCCACCGTCGTTGCCTTGGGGGATTGGTTAAACTCCGTTAAACGGAAAATATTGATAGGAGAAAAAGAATGAGATTTCATTTGCTTGGTCTGGCGCATCTTCCAACCCATAAAAAGTTTTCCCAGTGTGCCTATACGAACAAGATAGTGCGGCTATCCAAGATGCTTCGTGCGAAGGGTCACACTGTTATTTTTTATGGTGTGGAAGGGTCCGAAGTAGAGTGTGATGAGTTTGTTCAGGTGCTGTCCGAGAAAGAACGTGTCGCGTGTTATGGCGAATATGACATGAAGAAGGAATTCTTCAAGCTGGATGGTGGAGACGCGGCATATACGACTTTTAATCTGAACACTATTGAAGAGATCAATAAACGCAAGGTTGAGAGGGACGTACTTTTGTGTTCGATGGGGTGTTGGCATCAACCCGTCGCAAAAGGTACTGGCGTTTTGGCAGTCGAGTCAGGCATTGGTTATGAAGGTGTTTTTTCTCATTTCAAGGTTTTCGAGTCATATGCATGGATGCATTGGATTTATGGGAAGCGCAACATCGTAAACGGTGTATGGTTTGATTCCGTCATTCCGAATTATTTTGATCTTGAGTCTTTCCCATTCCAAGAGAAAAAGGGTGATTATGCTCTTTTTGTTGGACGACTTGTGCATCGGAAAGGTATAGATGTGGCGGTTGAGGTAACGCGGCGCTTGGGAATGGAATTGATTGTCGCCGGTCAGGGTTCGTTGGTGAATCCACGGGAAAAACTTAACATAACGTCGTCCCATGTCAAACATGTTGGGTGTGTTGGTCCTGAAGAACGTGCGCAGTTGATGGGTGGTGCGCGGGTTTGCTTTGCCCCGACGTATTATATTGAGCCGTTTGGTGGCGTTGCTGTTGAGGCTCAATTGTGCGTTCTTCCAAAGACAAATCTAGGACTGTCAAATAAATATTTTGAGGACGCAAAAATAGGGGATTCTATAGAATCGGAGGTTGGAGTTGTAAAAGTTGTAGATACCATGAAGCGTGATTATTGCGGAGATGTATTTACAATTAAAGGATTGTCAATGTTGCCATTCACTGTAACTCGTGGACATCAAGTTAAAACAGCGAAGGTGGAAAGAACATATAATCCAGAATTTAGGAAACAGGGGAAAATGTGCTACGTTCGTTCTGTTAAAGATGTTGCATGGAAGAACGTGGAGGATGTAAGTGATGAAGATTATTTAGTTATTCCTAAGAGTTCTATTGAAATAAAAAAAGAAGGTTTTGTGTTAGAATCAAAGACATATACGCAAAAAGAAAAAAAATACAAAGATGTATTTTTACCTATCAATGAAGACACGATGAGGTTATTTGGTTATTATGTTGCAGAGGGTGGAAGCGCAGAAAATGCTGCCAAAATTTATTTTGGTTCTCATGAGCCAGATTTGGTGTCTGATGTTATTGACATCATTGAAAGATATACTCCATATAAAGTAACAGTTAAAGAACTTGGAAGTGTGTTTCATATTTCTTTTGGGGGGAATGTGATAGCGAGATTTTTAAGAGAAAACTTTGGAAAAATATCCACGGAAAAAATGATTCCAGATTGGATTTTATATGCGCCTTTAGACTTGTTGGAATCATTTTTAAGAGCTTATATTGATGGGGATGGCTGTTATACAGGAAGGGCTTTGTCAATTTCAACATCTTCTAAACTATTGGCTATGCAACTTCAAAAAGCATTTTTGAGGTTTGGAGTCTTGGTTTCAATAACGATAGATAATAGAGAAGGTGAAGTTAATATATGTGGAAGAACTTGTCATCAAAATGTTCGGTATCTTATTCGTTCAAAAACAAACAATCTTTTTAATAATATTGAAAAAGGAAACAGACTTTGTTCTCGCTTCTTAGAAGATGATAAGGCTTTTTATGTTCCTGTTTCTTCTATTATTAAAGATAGTTATTCTGGTGAGGTTTACAACGTAACAACCGAAGATAGTACATATTGCTTGGGAAATGTTTTGGTTCATAATTGCGGGACTCCGGTGTTGACGTCGGATTTTGGGGCGTTCACGGAGACGATTCAGCACGGGAAGACTGGCTTCCGTTGCCGCACGATTGAGGAGTTTGTTTGGGCTGCAAAGAACGCAGATAAACTGAAGCCAGAAGACTGCCGTGAGTGGGCAGCGGCGAATTATAGCATGGAACGTGTTTCGGATATGTATGAAGAATACTTTCACAGGATTGCCTCTTTATGGGGTGAGGGTTGGTATGCCGAAAATGAAGCGAGGATAGATTTGAACTGGCTTCGTAAGCACTACATAAATGATTAGCTCTCAAACGGGGAGGTGTGTCGTGGGGTTGTTGATGTTGGTTACCGTTCTGTATTTTTGTTATGTTTTTGTTGTTCTGAGGTAAATACAAATTCTTCTAAAATAATTTTATAAGCACCTAAGAGTGTGGGTGTGCCTTTGGATGTTCATGAAGGTACACCGTGGTTCTTTTTTTGGAAAAAGGAGGTGTGCTATGGCCGGAACGACTAAGGCTAACTGGCAGCAGTATTCGCGGTGGGGCTGGGTTATTGCTCGTACGATGAGGATTAACCAGCCGGATCAGGTGAGAAAGTCCTATGAATACAACATTGTTGGAGTTGATGGTGGGGCGTTTCTCATTGAGGGGAATCACACTCTTGAATTGATGTCTGGTGATACTTTCGTCGTGAAAGATTCGACTGGAAACGACGGAACGTATACTGTTGACGAATCTGCGAGTTACGACGAACCTACTAACCGCACAACAGTTCTTGCAACTGAAGAAGCGCCGGATGAAACCGTAGATGGCGTTCTGGAAGTATCCAATATGGAAGAGACTGTCGTTCGTCGCTTTGTTAAGTATATTTGGGACACGGCGACTCATACCGGTTCTCGCCCGTGGTTGGATTGGAAGTTCGTTGGTGATGGTACGCAGGGTGCCGGTTACAATCCGGGCGACAGCGCGAACGAACCCGTTCACGTTCTCGTGAAGTTGCTTCAGCACTCTGTTCGTGACCTGAAGAAAACCCCGTTGACCGAAGCGGAGCGTCCGCTTGTTGAAGCATTGTTTGCTGGAACGGGCAACCGTCGTTTTGGCGATATGGGGAATCTGGTCTAAAAGAAAAAAGTCGGCCGCATAGGGTGGTCGAAAAATATGAAGGAGATGTGTTATGGCGAATAAGAGTGAACCTGTTGTATCGAATGGAAAGGTTGAGAAGTGGGTGATCTGCCGGACCGTTCATCTTGGCATCACACGCGATTCGTTTTCTCCGGGAACTGTTATCGAGCATTATCCGGAAGAGATGTCCGTTGTCATCGAAGGGAAGCGTTACGACAGCGACAGGGATTTGCTGGCATTGAGGAAGCTTGAGGAGAAGACGGGTCAGCAGTGGATTGTTCCGTTTTCCGCAAAGGCTGTTGCCGAAGCCCGCAAGGTTCCCGGTGTATTGGCGAAGGATAAGCCGCCTATGCCGGGAGAGGGTCATGATAAGATGCCTGTCGTGAAATGTGACAGCGACGAATTGGGAGAAATTGACATCAGTGCAACCAAGCAGCGTCCGCACACGCAAAAGGACACCGGGAAGAAGATGGAAGTCATTCGTGGTGACGAGTCGGCAGAAGATAGGATTGCTCGTTTGCAGAATGAAATCCCGAAGATGCAGGTTGTTCGCGATGACTCCCTTGGTGATATTTCCGGTCCGAGTCTGAACATCGGTGGTGTAAAAACTCCGCCTCCCGGTAAAGAAGCTCAGATTCATGCTCCGAAAACTGTTACTTCGTCGGTTGACACTGAAGTTTTGCCGAGTGATGTCGAGGTTGCCAAGACGCCGTCTATTTCAAAAACAGAGCCAGTGAAGCGTGGTCCGGGTCGCCCGCGTAAGGCGAAGCAGGTTGTGGGGGGCAAAGATGGCTCTGTTTGACTATAAGTGTGAATCCTGCGGGGAAGTCCTTGAAAGGGACTTCCCTGTGGGTAAAGCTCCTCAAACTATTAAGTGCTCCTGTGGTGAGTCTGCCGGTCGTTTTTATGGGAGTGTGAGTTTTGTGCTAAAGGGCAGTGGTTGGCCATCGCAGACACATCGCCGGAAGGCGGAGGGTCTTGCGGCGAATGAAGCTGCCGGTCGTCGGATGCGCAAATCTCATTCGTCTCCTAAATTGATTGATCAGCGGTAGCCAAGGGGGTATCAGGAATGAACCCTATGTTTAACGCAGACGATCAGGAAGAAGTTGTTCTTTATAGAACATCGGATATTCATTTCGCGAGTTTTCTTGGCGCGTTGGATGTTCCGTTGGTTAACACCGAGAGGGAAGAATCCGGCGATGGACGCACGAAGGTAATGTTTGTGTTTCGGGTTCCGTCGAGTTCGCTGCGTCAGTTGAAGGCGCAGTATTTTGGTGGAACGGGTACGGTGAAGGTTCAGAAGTTTGTGCAGCAGTTGCGCAGCTTGAAATCTATGTGTTTTACGTAGGCTGTTGTCCTGTAAGGACAAAAGGCAATCGGTTCGCCGGATAGACTTCACTTGATGAGGTAAGAATATGCCCGTATTTCCCGGAACATTCATCAACACCGAGGCGGTTGGTATCGTGCGCTATGATAACATCATAGACAACCTACTTACGCCTCGTTTGATTGCGTTTCGTGAGGTCAAGGTATATGACGAGGTAAGCACCTTGTTATCGGATGGTTTGACTTGGCGTCAGACGTACGGCAACTGGAACTCGACGTTTCCCTTTACTTTTGTGAAAAATGGTGCCGAGGTTGTCACTCCTTTGGTTGTTGATTATGTTGCCGGGAGTTTTCAGTCCGGGTCGGTATCGGCGGGTGACAGTTTTCGCAGTTCGTATTGCTTTGATTATTTCCCTGCCCCGGTGTTAAAGGGATATCTCGATACTGTTGTTGATATTGTCAATACGGGCGCATATGGTCCTCCTACCGGTTATTCTATCGAAACGATGCCTCCTTGGTGGGATGGTGTTGTTGTAGACCTTGTTGTAGCCATGTGTATGGAACGGTTGATTACCGACTACACAATGTGGCGTGGTCGCTTGATTTTTGCAATTTCTGGCAATCAACTTGAGGATGGTGGAGGAGACATCGTTGGACAGCTTGAGACAATCAAGCGGAACGCTGAAGAGCGTGCGTACAAGACGATGGAAAATGAGAAATTCAAGAGTGGGAACTATTTGGCTCCTCCAACATCTATTTATTACAATGCGATTCGTGGTACGGGTCGTGGTGGAATGCATAGTTATGGAAGAACAAGGGGATGGCGTCCGAATCGTTGGATATAAATTTTATATCTGACGTTTGTTGAAAGGAAAAATCATGAATCGTGTTTTGATTGCGAAAGAAATAATGGCAATTGCCCGTATCCTTACGAGCACGGAGTTTGACTCTCAGGAGGCTATGAATAAATATTTGAGAGAGCACCCTGATGCCGACCGCTCAAAGCATTCTGTCAAGAAGCCTGCCGGTGGCGGTTCCGGGGGTTCGGGCGGCCCGGGCGGTAAGAAGGTGAAGCCGCACAAGTCTTTGGGAGAACTGCTTGGTCAGTGGCATTCCTCTGGGAGCGACCCTATTTATCAGGTGTCGTCCCATGCGTCGGGAGGTCACGAGGTTGACCATGATGTTGCAGTGAAAGCCCTGTCCCGTGTCAATCAGTTGTTGGAACGTGACGATGTGAAGAGTAACAAATCGGATGCCGCTCAGCTTGGAAAAGCAAAGAAGCTTTTGGAGCAGGCGGTTGGGAAATAGGTTTTATACGAACGGGAATCGTTATGGGTATTGATGTCGGACAAGAACTCAAAGAGATTCGGAACCTTATCGGTTCGGCCTGCATCATGGAGTCTGTGCGCCAAGAGGTTCGTGCGGCACTCCAAGATGGCAAAGCGATGATTCTTGACGGCGAACATGCCCAGTCGAGGGTTTCTGGTTCTTCGGGGTTTGATGTGGTTGTGATAGTATCGTCGATAAATGATGATGTGGTTGAATCTTTGGCTAGACGTTTACGTGCACGTATTCCAGATGCCGAAATCAAACGTATTGGTGTAGATGGCGTGCTTGGGGTTCGCGGTTCGCGTCGCGGTTCGAGGGGCACAAAATGAACAAAACTATGATTGCGTCTGAGATTCTGCGCTGTGCTAAGATGCTTGTTGGATGGGGGAAGCCGATGCCCCGGTCGTTCCATATTCCGAAAGACGCCCAGCCGACGAAAGATGTTGGTGGGACGGATTTGGAAATCTGGACGTACGAGGGTGTGAATCCACGCGGACCGTATTTCGGTGGGATTGCGTTTGCCGGTAAGGCGCAGAAGCCGTTGTGGCATTACACGTTCCAGTCCGAGGACAAGCGTAGCGACTACATCAAGAAGACGATTGACCAGCGGAAGATGATTATGGATGTCAAAAACAAAGAGCGCGAGGAGCGTCGTAACTTCAAGCACTCGCTGAATGTTGGCGATATCCTGTATGACACGTGGGGTTATGACCAGACGAACGTGGACTTCTATCAGGTTGTCGCCGTTGGTGAGAAGTCTGTCAAGATTCGTCCTATTTCCAGCAGGAATACGGATGATAGTCACGTTGTTCCGCTCCCGGATAAGTTTACAGGTCCGGCTGAACTAAAAGTTGTTGGTCGTGGCAATCATGTTCGTGTTCATTCGGGTGCGGCTGGTCCGTGGGAAGGTCGTCCCGTGTATGAGACTCCATTTGGCATGGGTCACTGATGAGTAGGGGATAGTGGATGCCGGATATTTCGAGCACGACAGGGAGGGAATTTTATAGTGGGTCATGGGAGGATATCCGTGACCTTTGTCGTGTTTTGAATATCGGAGAAGGTAAGCTTGCCACCATTACCCAGCAGACCGTAAACAAGTTTCAAGAGATGGTTGATAGAGAGATTGATGGCATTCTTGAGGATATGTATTGGGTTCCTCTTATTCAGATAAATCAGTATCAACCTGATGGAACCACAAAGTTGATCTTTCCCGGTTCGTTGAGACGTCTTGCGCGTTATTGGTCTGCCGGTTTGTTGTTGCAGGTTCAGTTTCAGGGTGTTGACCCGAACATAAACGAATCGGCGAGTGCGTTTATCGAGGATAGTCGAAAAGAGGTCTTCAAGCTTCGTCGCATGACGAATAGATTGCCCGGTCAGCGGTTTAAATCTGCCCACATGGGGCATACGATGCCGCCGACAATGATGCCGCCGGTTATCCCGGAACAAGATTGGTAAGGGGGGTTGTAATGGCACAGTTTGTTGACCCGAAGGCAGTTTTGAAGACTGATTTCACGGATATTCGTGCCTTGGAGCGTGCGGTTCGTCAGGCGTTGGCGGCTGAAGAGGAAGCTGTGTCGTTGTACGAGACGATTGCCGACTCCACAGATGTTGACATCGCAAAGAAGGTTTTGCAGGACATCGCCGACGAGGAGAAGGTCCACGCCGGAGAGCTGTATCGCCTGTTGGAAATTCTTACGGATGGTGAAGAGTCTGATTTCTTCCAAGAGGGTGTTGACGAGGTCGATGAGGGCAAAGTTGCGTCGATTGCCGGGCGTGTTGCGCACTCTATGATGCCGCGTTATCTCGGAGGAAAGGACAAATGAGGGGACGTCGGGCGATTCCGTGGCTTGTCAATGTCGACTGTTGTGGGCATCGGGTCAATTTTGACCAAGAGCTTGAGAAGTATGGTACGGGTGTTTTGAATCCGAAATACGAGAAGGCGCTGGAACGGTTTTTCAAGACCAAAGACAAGAAGGTAATGTTGCAAAAAGCACTTCGTGCTGATAGGGTTCCTGTGTGGTGCGAAAAATGTCGCACCATAGAAGTTGTGGATGTGGATTCTGGTGATTGTGTCAGTGGTTGTTCTATAAGGAGAGGTTCGATGTCGAATATTAACCAACGTGTCGCCGAAGAATTGATTGGTTTGGCGAAATTGTTGTTGTCTGATGGTGTTCAGGTTAGTCGTGGTCGTGGTCTTGGTCGTGGTATGCGTTGCGGGCCACAAAATGGTTTGGGTTTCCGTTCCGGTCCTCAGGATGGTTCTGGAAACAACCCAAACTGTCCTATTAACAAGGATTGAATATACTTATGCGGTTGTTATGTTTTGGGGAAAACCATCAGCAATATCAAAGGAGTAGTTTCATGTCTGACGTTAGGATGCGCATTGCGAAAGAGTTGTTGTTTGTAGCGAAAGAGCTTGCAGCGTTCTGGGATTTGAACATTGTTCCACCGACGCGTTCTGACATTGAGAAATCGAAGAGTGTTGTGAAGTCCGCCCTTCAGAAGAAGGGAATGCGTTGCGACAAGCTCGAATTCCAGCGGTATATGGTCTACCAAGAGAACAAAGATTGTTCCGGTCAGGAGTGTCAGCGGAACTCGAACAAGCACCTGTGTGTGTTTGGGTACAGCGATAAGAACGGTCAGTTCGGCGGCGGTGTTGCCGGTGGTCGTATTGGCGAGAACAATCAGCCGAAGCTGTATCAGGATTGGGGTATCGTTGGTGAGGGTGCGGATGGTGAGCGTCGTATTCGTGCGTTGATTGATGCGTATATCCGCAAGAAGACGACCCAGAGCGATGGGTACTCCGAGGTCAAGGTTGCGTCGGTTGCAGTGTCGGCTGACAACAAAGCTGACGTCGAATACAAAATGAAACAGCAAGCGATAAAGAAGTCGTTGGAGTTTCTTGAAAAAAAACTTCGTGAGCACGCCGCTCATCAGTCTAAAGGCTACACTGATTGGGGTTATGTTGGTGATTTGGAAAAGGTTCTTGGAAACCTTAACGAGATTAACAGGTTTTTGGGCTAAATGTACACGAATCCATCTAATCTGATAAAGACCCTGATTCGAATGCTGGAGTCAAACGCTGAGACAATCAATCGTGTGATTCAGGTTTATGAGCCGAATAAGGGTTTGACGGTTTTGGAGGGCATGCGCCGGACGCTTCCGGTGGATGCCTTTCCGTGTTTGGAGATTGAGCCTACTACAGGGGCGAACGAGTGGGCTGTCACGCGTGCCCAGCGTCCACGGTATAGCTTTCAGTGCACGCTGACGGTGAGGAATGATAACGAGTTGTTTGGTGTTGAGTACATTGCGACGATTGTGACAATTCTTACGGAGCTTATGACTGACCCGCAAAACCTCCAAATGCGTATATTGAACGAGTCCAAATGGGACCCGAATGCCGGTCTTGTTGCGACCTACATAATGGATAGTTTGGTTGAGAGCGTGACCTATAATGCCAACAAAGAAGGTACAATTCGAACGGCTGAGTTTGATTGGTTTGCGCTGATTCACGAGCCGTTCCCGGATAGCAAATTCAGGATTGGCGGCGGGGATGTTGAGATTGCCGGTAGTTTGGTGCAGCCGGTCGTTGTAAGGCCGTTTTCGTCCAACCCGTAGGGAATAGTTTTTTTATGAGTTTCCTTAGGGTAGTTCTTGCTTTTGTTTGAAAGTTGAGGCGTCTATGTCCTGCGAAGATAATCTTGCCCGAATAATCGCGGATTCAATGCGTGCGGCGGAAGCCGTTTATTCTGCCAACAAAGAGGCGAAGATTCATTTCATTGTTCGGGATGATGCCGAGGCGGGGCTTGATGTTGTTGATGATATGTTGATGGGTTTGTCCGCTTGGGAAGCCGATGTTCGGAGATTGAAAGATGCGGCGTGGTCGTGTGGCAAAAAAATGTCCTGAGTATATGCGTCTCAATATCCTGCAAGACCTGAAGGATACTGCGGCCCAATATGCCTATGTGCGTATGCACATGGAAAGGATGAAACACATCGACGCAGAGGTTAACCCGGAAAAGGCGCATGGTCACGCGATGGCTATTTTTGTCCGTTCTCAATATCTGTTGGAGTTGATTGTTGAGATGAAGCGGAAGTTAGTTGGGTTCAAAAACAAGGCGAAAACACAATGCCTCTGATTGAAAAAAGCGTGCTGTTGGGTATTGCGGATAGGGTTGCCGCCCAATATGAGATTCTGTTGGACGCGTTTGGTGCCGTTTCTCAGACCGGTGGTGGTTTGTATTACGAACGTGTCAATGCAACCGGCGATGTCGATGTTCAGTTGCCTCTATTGCAGCCATATTATACGGTTGATAGGGGTTTTGTTGTTAATCGCTGGATTCAGTTAGCTGGAAACCTCCCCATTGTTATTACTTCGATGGAAAACCACTTCAACAATATGGGTTCGGTTGGTGGGTGGGATGGATATTTTGCTACTCAATCATGTCGTGTAAGTGATTATTTTAACCAAGTTTACAAAGTTGCGAAAGCCACCCCGTTATTGGCGACGAATGTGTTTTGTGAGTCGTCCGTGTTGTTTGGAACTGCGGAGGTTGCGTCAGGCCCGGCTATAGACTTTGTGGATGGTGATGATTTTGGTCCGGGTATGAATCCGAACTTGCGTGCCGATGGTGGAAATTTTGCCGCGTCCCAGTTGCAGGTCGTTGCGGCGTCTGTTATTGGTGCGTCTGATTTGGACCTTACGGTGACAATGAAGAATTGGGCGGGTGACATTGTCGAGATGGATGTCACGATTCCAGCCGGTTCAGGTGTTGGTGTTTCTGTTGCCATCGGTGACTCCACAAACAGGTTCATGGATGTGGTTGGTATTGGGTTTAAGTCCGGTGGTTCGGCCGGGTCTGTTGGTGATAAGGTTGAGATTTATAACATCAAAGAGCGGGTTGTTGTGTTGTAGCCTCGTATGTTTTTTTAATCATTTGCGTTAGTTAGGAGCGAAAGAAATCCGTTTTTGACGAACACTTTCGGATGAAATAGGAGGGTATTTTACCATGTCTATGGGCTATATGGGTTTTATCAAGGTGTACCGAACGCTTGGTACGCCGTTCGCGGGGACGCCAGTTCCGCCGAGTGACCCCGTCTTGCTGTTGGCAACGGGTGGCTCGGTGAACCTGACGTTGGAGCCGCTGTATTCCAGTGCGGTTTGGGGTGCCGGGTGGTTTAATGCACCAGAGGCGGCGCACTATGCTGACGGTGCCTTGCGTTACGAAGGATCTGTAAGTGTTGAGTGGCAGGGTAACGCAAACCTGTGGGAAACAATTCGCCAGTGGGCTGTTTACAACCGTGCGTATGCCCGTTCGTGCGATATCTCGACAGACGGCAACCGTGTGTACCAGTATTGGGCGACCGGTGGTACACCTCAGGCGTTTGATAACCGTGGTGCGTTCTGCTCCTCTGTTTCGATGAGTACCTCTCCCAGTAGCTTGGTAACGGGTGATGTTGGTATTGTCGCTCTGACCCGTGTTGAGAACATCGCGGCAGGTAAGCCGTACATCGAACAGGATACGGGTGTGACGACGTGCGCGGAGTTAGCGGAGACGTATCCACTAAACCCGTCTGGTCGTAACACGGACCCGATTCCGTTCTGGCGGACAAATGCCCAGTTGCTCAAGGGCTTCACCTCGACGTATGAGCCGTTTACAGGCGGAACATCTATTCAGTCCGACCTGAGCGTTATGGATTGGTCGATTGAGCGTAACAACAACCACTATGTTATGTATACGTGTGGTGGTTCCCGTGAGGCAAAGGCTGTTCTGATGGGTGCGATCAATGCGACTGGTAATGTGACGCTGTTTCATCCGACAGGTGTTCTTGACCCGATCATTGGACCGAACCCACCCGGCACGGGTACTCCATCTTCTCCGTATTTGTATGCTCAGGATACGGTATTCCGTGTTGCGATTCAGGGCGTGCAGTCTGACGGTGTGACGCCGAACATGTATTATGTCGAGTTGCCCGCTGTTGTGGTTGAGACGGAAGACTTTGGTTTGAAGGGTCAGTCCGAGCCGACCACGCGTGCCTTCACTATGAAGGGTCTTGGTGGTCGCTGTACGACGTCTGGTGGTGTGCTGATGCCGCCGCACATCATGAGTGACCCGGACGTTGTTTACTAAAATCAACAGCATGGTTGGGTATGTAAATCCCAACCATGCTGTTTGTGATATCATGGAGTGTCGATGCTTGGTTATTTCGGTTCTGCTCAGATAGGTGGTACGACCTTCCTGTTTACCGGTGGCGGAATCAACCTTACGCGAAACCGGATGGATTCATCGGCTTCGTTTGGTGGTCAGACCGCGACGGCGGGTTCGGTTGGTCTTGGTGTTCCTCATCAATACGATTACCAGAGCTATGAAGGTTCGTTGGAGTTTGAGCTGGATGATGCTGGAACGTTGTTAGGGATGTTTCAAACGTGGATAACCCAGAGGAATCAGGCGAGAACTATTGTTATTCGACCGAATGGTTCGTCTACAAATTCGTTTAGTGGGTATTGGAACAGTATGTCTTTTTCCGGGTCGACAAGTTCGTTGGTGACCGGGTCTGTTGGGTTTGTTGCATTGACAGCCACGATGTCAGCGGGAGAGACGTACCCCACACCACCAGCAGCGGGTGGTATTGTAACGCCTGTTGTGTTTACACTGAAGCCTTTGGCGTATTGGCAAACAAAAGTTAATATTGGTGGTGATTTGGACTGTATTTCGTGGACGTTGAATTTTAATCAGGATGTGGTGAAGTTTTTCACCTGTCAGGGTCAAAGTTCGGCGCAGGCTCCGAAGTATGTTGCGGTTGGTCCGTTGAATGGTGATTTCCAATGTGAGGTCTTGTTGACGGCAGGTATTCCGACGGATACGGCGTCGCCTGTTTTGACCTTGGCTTCGCATTCGTTTACGTTTACTGACTCGGAATTGAACAACACGGGTCAATCGTTGAAATCGGGAAGTGACGTTTTGAGTTTCCCGATGCAGTATCAGTTGTATGGGTATACGTACGCCTGAGTGCTGTTTGTGGTTCATCGCGCATAGCGCGGCATTATTATATTCAAATACGATGAACCTAATTCGGCACAGCGGAACCCATTGAGTTGGGAGCTGTGCCGTTTGTTTGGAATGATGAGGGAAATAGAATGGTCAAGATAACGTCAGCGAAAGAGGAGCAGAAACAACCGGAAAACGGTGGCTCCGCGTTTAACACTGTGGGTGAGCGTGTTGACGAGCGTCTGTCCGGTCCGGGGAAATATGTAGTTACGAAGGAAAATATGTTTCGGGTTCGGTTTAATCTCTTGAATCGCAATGACCGGTGGGTGATTGTGAATCCGGGGACGGATGATTCCGAGGAGCATTGGGTTGAGTTTCGGATGTGGACGTTTAACGAGGAGGTCGAGTTGCGCAAGATGTCGACGCAGTTTGACCCGTTGAAGAAGATTCATATTATTGATAACGACCTTCTGAACCGTTTGAAAATTCAGCGTCTTCTGAAAGCGTGGTCGTTTGAAGAACAGAACCCGAAGCTGAAGTTGTTGCATGTGAATGGGGTATTGTCTGATGAGGGGTGGAAGGCGTTTATAAGCCTGTTTCCGAATATTGTTCGGTTTGTTTTGGAGTCGATGAATGCAGTCCTTGAATATGGTGAGTGAGGCTGCGGAAAGGGAATGGCGTGCCCTGTCCGGCTCCGAGCTTGTAACGATTAAGGTACAAGCCACAAAGCATGGTGATATATGTTTGCCGTGCGGTAATGGTGAGTTGGATGTATGGGCGAAGTTTGCTCGGATGTCGTGTGGTGATTATTGGGATTTGGAAAGTGAAGTGTCCGTGCGTGTTGAGCTTGGTGGCGGGCGAGACTTTACGACATATGTGGATATGTATGAATTGCGTCGTCAGTTTGTGCGCCGGTTTCTGAGGGAATGGAATCTTGATGTTCCCCTTGAGTTTGATAAGGAAACGGGGTGGTTGACAAAGGAGTGTTTTGACCGTGTTGGTGCGTTACCCGGGCCGTTGTTAATGTTTATGGCCACAAAATATGAGGAAGATGTTTTTCCGGGTGAGGCGGAGCAACTGGAGATTGACAAACAGTGTGCGTTGCTGTTTTCAGAGCGTTCTGTTGGTGTTGCGGAGCCGTGTGAGACGGTTGCACTATATTGTGTTACGACGAACTTTTGGGACAAATTCGGACTTAACAGACAGGATTTGAGAAATTTGTCGTATCGTGATTTTATCAGGCTTCGGTTGATGGTCCACCGAGAGAATTCAGCGTTGTCTGTTCGACACAGGTCGAAAGAGAAAAAGAATTCGTCGAAAACAAATCTTAGGTGATTTATGGCTGACATAAAGAAACTTGGGTTTGAAGGTGCGGTTCGAATCTCCTTGGATGGTGGTTCGGCGGCCCAGCTTTTGGCTACGTCGGGTGCGTTGCAGGGTGAGTCGTCGAAACCAACGTTTATTGGGGTGGATATGCCGCCACCTCCGTCGGACGGTACTGCCGGTGACAATCGCTCCAAGTTTGTGTACTCCGAAGGAACACTCGTTGTTACCGGTTCCGTGAGTTTTGATTGTACCGAGGAAGTGTTGCCTATTGTTGCCGCGTTGTGTACCGGGCGCGGACAAAGGTTTACGGTTGGTATTGCGGGTGGTGAGGTTGGTAGGAGATTGCAAAGATGTTACATGACCACGTTGACGTTGTCGGGTGCCACGAATGGTCTTGTAACAGCGTCGCTGTCGTTTGTTTCGGCGTCCGATTTGGAAGTTGGTGCTGGGTTTACCCCTGTTAAGCGCGACCCGTCGTCCTCGACGTATCAAGAGCCTCTGGCTTATTGGTATACGGGTGGACCTACTGCATCGACAGACATAAAGGATTGGTCCCTGTCCGTATCACAAAATGCGACACCTGTATTTGGGAATGTAGCCGGGGTGTCGCCTCTTTATATTCGAATTGGTGTTATGGATGCGTCGTTGACGGTGAATACTTATTTGGAGCTTCAGGAAATAGACGAGGTGTCTATCGCGACACAAACGGTGACGATTGTTGCGGGTTATGAGAAGTCGAGGGAGTTTACGTTATCTCCCTCTGATTTGGAAACGTTTACCTATACGTTCGAGTCGATGTTGGACCCTGCCGGGGGTTCGTCCGGCGATATTATTACCTTTGAGTAGGAGATGTGTCATGTCTGATGAAAGCGTAGCTAAGCCTGAGGTAACGAATGTGTCGCTTCCAGAGCCTGCTGGAACGGTTGCCGAGAGGATGACGGGGAACAAGGTGCAGGCGAACAACATTATTGGCGTGGTTTCTGCCCGACGAGAGGCGGAAGCTGATGAGTCGAAGGAAGTTGCGATGCCGAAATTTTTCATTTCGGCAGATGACCGTGTTCGTGTTGAGGTTGTGGTTCTGTTCAACAAGAAGTCCGGGGAGCTTCTCAATATCGCCCTGCGTGAGTTCAATATCGACTTCTCGAAGTTGACGTTTTTGGGCAGCTCATTTGAGTCGTTTGAGTTCTCCCGTCCGACATATGACGAGTTGTCTTCATATCGCCAGAAGTCGATGATGTTCGACCGCCAGATTGGGAAGATGTTGGTTGACCCGGTGCGTTTGCGCAATTTCCTTATTGTTTTCCATCTTAAGGGGTGGAGCCTTCGTGACAACGAGGGGAATCCGCTTCCGCTTGGTTTCAATGAAGCCGGTGCCCTTGATGCATCAACGCTGAAAGTGATTGATGCGCTGCACCCGACGATGTTTGATGTTGTTATGTCGAAGTTTGAGACTGAGATTCTTCTCCAGTAGGTAAAAGCCGATGCCAAAAGACATAAACGAAGCCATTGAGAAAGACGCAGTACGTATAGCCTCTGCATCCAAGGCCATATCGGAGCAGATGCAGGGTACGGTGTCTGCCATCGAAGTTTCGGAGCAATATACAAAGGTGATTTTGGCGCACGCTGCGGCTGAGAAAGCCTATCTTAAGGCGTTGAACGACAAAGAGGGAAAAGAAAAAGCGGAGCAGAAGCGAAAAGAAGCCTTGATTGCCGTTCTTATTTCTGAAGAGCAGAAACTCGAAGCATCGAAGAGGTCTATGGAGGCGTTCTCTGACGCAATAAGCCGTGGTCTTGATGAGACCACGGCTATTTCAGAAGCCCAGTCGTCATACAACGATATAATAGACGACTTCATTGCTGGTTCTGAGGCGATGAAAGATCAAATCGACGAAGTAGTCGATGAGATGGAGTCGTATTCAAGGGAGGTCAATGAGGCTGCCATTGGAACCTCGTTCCTTGCCCAGAAACAGCATGAGGCGAAAGAGGAGGCGGAAGATTTTGCCGGTGGCTTGGGGAAAAGTGCCACGGGTGCGATGGCTGTTGGGGTCGCTATGGTGTTTGCGGCGACGAAGATTTCCGAACTTAGTGATAGTTTTTCCGATACCGCAAAAGAATTTGCAAAGTTCAACATCGAGGCACGCACGCTTTCGAAGTCGTCTCTGATTGCTCCGGGTGGGTTCGAGCAGATTGAGGCGATGCGTGCAGAGTTAGCACTGACGAGAGACGAGAGTTTAGCGTTTTTCGAAGTATTGCAGGATGGAACATCGTCCGGTGTTGATTCCGTAATGGGGTTGGCTGAAGCCGCCGAACATCTGCATGATGCATTTGGTGAAGACCCGACGAGTCGCCTGCAAAACTATATCGACCTGTTGAAGGAAATACCGACTCTCGATATGGATCTTTCGATTACAGCCTCGATGGATGACCAGACGGCGGCGTGGTTTGCGTTGGCTGAAAAGGGGAAGGTTTCGCAGGCGATTGAGCTTCAGATTGCCGGTCTGATGGGTGGGAACAAGGACGAGCTAGACAAGACGATTCCTCAGGGAGAGCGTGAAATTATTCAGCGCTTGGACCGTGCGGAAAAAATAGAGGATGATATTTACAAGGAGTTGTCGTTAGCGTTCCCGCCGATCCTTCTTCAAGGTGGGAAGCTGGTTGGTACGGCGATATCCATTGCAGCCGGAGTTACCGGGGTGTATGTATCGGCTGTTGCCACGAAAAGAATCCTCGGAAATGTTCTTAAAGAAAGCGAGAAGACGGTAGACCTTCTTGGTGAAATATCACGTGGTCAGTTGTTAAGTTCCGGGAACAGGTCGTCTGTTGACACGCTGTCTGGGCGGGGTATTTCGCGAACAATCCGTGGCAGTATAGTTGAAGCGTTCCGCGAATCGAAAGGTGTGTTTAAAGACGCACTAAAGATGCGTGGGATGGTGTCGGAGACGGGTGGTACTATTGGTCGTTTTGCGGCAACGCGTCTCGGTGTAACTGCCGCAGGGAAGGCTGCCGCCGGTTCGCTGGCGTCGTCTGCTATGGCGTCGGGCGGTGGTGTGTCCAAGTTGGGTTTGGCGGGTTTGTCCGGCGCGTTGAAGGCGTTGACGACCCAAGTCGGATTGTCACAAGGTGCGTTGGGTGGATTAACGACAGCGGCGACATCCGGTGCGGCGGGGATGTCCGGGGCTGCGGCCGTTGCCGGTACAGCGGCGAGCGTATTTGCGGTGGCTGTTGGTGGTATTGCTGCCGCTGTACTGCCGATTTATGCAGCCGGGAAATATGGTGAACTTGCTGGTGACATGATGCTTGATGCATCTAAGTCTCTGTCCGATACTAGGATTGGGAAAGCATTTGATGGACTTCTTACCGCAATCAATCCTGTTAGTGCGTCGTTGTATGTCTTGTCGGGTGGGACGCATTCGTTTTCCGACTCAATGAAGGGTGCTGGTAAGCAGCTTAAGCTGATTGGTAGCTATTGGGCTGAGGCTGGAAACTCCATTTTGGATTGGCTTAGTTACGACGAGAAAGCCGAAAACCTTCGCAAGAAGGAACAGGCTGAAGCCCTTCGTGTCTATCGTGCGAATAGCGATGTTGTTAAGTCGTTGCAAAAGACGCAACAATCCGCCTTGCATCTCGAAAAAGCTTTGAAAAAGATAGACAGTGCGGCGAACACTGATGCTGTAGCCTTGTCGAAGATGAATATGGAAATTTCTTCGATGAAATTGGAGGAACTATCGCAGATTGGCGGCTCCGTGGCTGATTTTGGAATCGCCGTTCGAGATGGCGCGGATGCTGTTACACGTGGTTATAGTCAACAGATGCGTGCTCTGAAACGTGCGCGTGATACGATTGAGAATGATGCGAAGTTGCAGCCAGCAATGCGTGCGGCTGCACTTGCGAAATTGCATAAGGCTGAGATGGAAGCAGCGGCATCCTTTATTGACGGCATGATGAGGATGACTGGAAACTTTAAGAATATTCCGAGTGTTGCCAAAAAAGAGCTTCAGATTGGTATCCGTAACGCTCTTGTTGACGTGTCAGCCTCTATAGGTAGTGGTTTGTCTGGGTCGAGTTATGACAAGGTTTCTGCCAACTTTAAGGATTCACTTTCTGCATCGGCAGATGTTGCGGATCAGATGGCTGCGGACCTTAGCCGTGCCAGAGAGAAGGTGTTAAAGGCTCGGGAAAACGCACCTAATGTAGCCGGTCAGGTAAAGACCGATTTGAAGTTGGCATCGGATTATCTGGAAAAATCGAGTCCAGAAGAGGCTGCTTTGTCCGCGAAACTGAAAGGTTCGTTGGACATAGGAACAGATGTGAAGTTCAAAAAAGGCATGGAACACGTTGGAGAGGAAATCGCCAACGAGGCTCAGACAATGATTGATAAGTTGTCAAAGGACCTTGGTGATGTGAATCCGATGGAGTTGGTAACAGATTACGAATCACTGTCAAAGGCGGCAGCAGAACTCGGAAAAGCCAAGGCTGAACAGGCGAGACGTGTTAATGAGTTGTTTAACGCGGGTATGAATGCGGATGCGTATGCGGCACAAGACAAACTCAAGGCAGACAATATTGCCTATAAAGAAGCCCAAGAGGCTGTTGCTGAAAAACAGAAAGAGATTCTTAAGCTTGTTGAAAATATGGGTGGTTCAGCGGCTTTGGAATTAGCTCGTCATCGAGAACTCAAAACCTCGGAAGAGAAGTTGGTTGAAATATCGAAAAAGCATCTGTCGTCTCTTGCGTCGGAGCGTCAATCCGTTGAAAAGCGCATTGCGGGGTTGAAGCTCTTGAAGGATTCGTCAGAAAAAGCCGCGAATATGCAGAAGGCCCAGAACGACCTTTTGATGTTGGAAAAGAAAAGCGTAGAGGCGTCTGTTGAGTCGTTGAATGATGTTCTTAATTCGCTTGAAAAAATGGTAGACTTGTCAGAGCAAGACCCGATGGTGACCCAGTTAAAGCGTGAGGGTGAACTTATTGGTCAGAAACTTGAGCTTGCCCGTTTGAACGGACAAAGTGCCGCCGAGTTCGCGGAGAGTCTCGAAAACAGCGTGAGTTTATACGACACCCAAATAGGGATTATAGATCGGGCTATTTCAGATTTAGAGCTTGTTTCTAAAGGCGGGGGTGAGTTGGGGAAGGCTCTTGAAGCTGTTGGCAGGAGTTATAACGAAGCTAAAAATGTTTCGGCTGATACGTTGTCCGGGAGGGATATCAGTATTAGTGGTAAAGATGCGTCGTCGCTGTTTGACGAGCAGATTTCTGGAATACAAAAAGCGCACGAGAAACTTCGTGAGGCAACGAGTAATGGTAATAAAGAGCAGATAAAAGCTGCCGCAGAAGAGGTTCTTGCGAAGAAGGCAATCTTTAACAAGACTCTTGAGGAAACGAAAAAAATATATAAGGAGAAGTCTGGTCAGGAGCTTGATTTGTCGACGGTGGAAAATATGTTGGACTCTGCCGTAACATATGCGTCCGGCTTGGCAGGTAGTGTTGAGGCGTCTAAAGAAAAGTTGTTTGCCAAGAGGGCTGAGGTTGAGGTTGGGAAGAGAAATGAGATTTACGAAAAACTCAACAATCAAATTGCCGGGTTTGATGAATCTGAGGTACAGCGTTCCGCGCAAGCCCTTCAGGAAGCAGCGTCTGCCCAAGCGGACCTAGCCGTTGCCCTTGGGGATTCTGTGTTGGCTAGTAGTGCGTTTGAGGGGTCGATTGACTCTGTGTCGTCCAGTGTGTCCGATATGCTTAAAAATATAGCGCAAAGTCGTGCCGAGATAGATAATGAACGTGACAAAGGCAACTTGACAGCGTTTCAATATGCGACGGCTATAGCAAATCTTGCGGCGAAAGAGGCTGCGGCGAAACAGTCGTCGTATGAAAAATCCGTTGATGCGTCACAAAAGCTATTGGATGCCAATGTTCGTGGGTTTGATATTGCGTCGGAGTCCATTCAGGAACAAGTGTCGTTTTTGGAGGATATTGGTGGAAGTTACGAGCAAATATTCGAACTTCGTTCACAGGAAATAGCGTTGCAAAGTGCGCGTGTAAGGGAAGAACAGGAGCATGTTGCGCGAATCGAGGAGATGCATAAGAATGGTCGTGCCTCCGAGTTGCAGGTTATGGAGGCTCGCCTTGGATTGCAGAAATCTCAAAACGAGCTTCAGAAGAAATCCATGACGGCACAGAAGGACGCATACGAGAAGATGATTGGTTATGCGTTCGGTGCCATTCGTTCGTCGCGTGGTGCCCGGCGGTTGATGGATAACCAGTCAAGGTTTTTCGGTACGGGTCGTGTCGAGGCTCCGGGTGGGATGACGGTACGTGGTGAGGCGAAAACGATGGAGCAGCAAAGGTTTGCCCTAGAATCGGCCAGCGGATTGTCCGGTGGCGGTTTGAGTGTTGCCTCGCGTGATCTGTCTCGTGGTATCGTTGGGAATGCGATGCAGGGAAATGCGTTTGGGATGGGTGGGGCGTTTGCGGGGAAGTATGAGTCCGCACCGCCGTCAGGTTTGGCGGCGTCGACATCTGAAGCGTTGGTTAAAGACGTGAGGGAAGGGATAGAACACGCATCCGGCATATCTCCTGTTGCCGGTGCATCGTTCGGAGGTGTGCCGTTAAGGAGTGGGGGTGGGGTCGTTGATGCGAGGAGGTCGTCGTTTGAAGGTACGTCGGAGGTAATGCCGCCGCTCTTGGGTGGTGATTTGTCGAAAGTCAATAAGGTTGATGTTGCCGTGGGTGGACAGGTTAAGGTTGAGTTCAACTCGGCGATGTTCCGTGATGCTGTTATTGATATTGTTGCTCGCGAAATAGGTCAGACAGGATCGTTGACGTCATCATTTGATCAGCGTTATCCCGCGAAGGGGAGTATTTAGTTATGGCTCTTGATAATCCCGTTGCGTCTCTGGCGTTTAATATTCCGTGTCCGGAAGCGGAGGACATGGTTTATGATCGTTGGGAAACACTTTTGATGTCCAAAGAGAATATGCGGACGTATGGGATAACATATCCGGAAGACCCCTCGTTTTCAGGGTCTCAAGAGCCCTTTTCATCATCCTCTCTTCCGGAAGGTCAGAGGTCTATATATTTTTACAGGATGGAACGTGCGAATGGAACGGAGCGTCCCGCATTTGTAAGTCAGAGTCTTTGGCCAGCAGAGATAGATAGTGGATATATGAGGAATGCCCCGTCCGGGTTCTTGTCGGGGAACGGGTCGTTGATGCCGAAACTTATTGTGACGTCTGACCTTTTGTTCGATAACGGTGTAAAGGCGATTGAGAAATGGCGGGCACTTACAAGTGCGGCTGAGGGGACTAAGAGCCTGTTTAACTGGGATGTTTTAAATCCTGAGTCTGCGGCTGTCATAACTGATAAGGCAGAAGTTTCGAAAGCATTGCAACTCGGAAGTCCCGTTGTCGGGTCTCGGCACGTGTCGCTTAAAACCAAGGATGAGAGCTTTCCTGACCCGGCGGTGACGGAGCCTGTTCCGTCACTTGGGTGGTTGCGTTTGGATCAACTCGGAACTGAAGGTCCAACCCCGAACGACAGATGGATGCCGAACGAGTTGGTTCTTTCGGGCGCGTTTTGTATTTTTGTGAATATGGTTCCGTTGAGTCTTTCGAAAACACGGCTCGATTTCGCCCAAAAGATGAAATCGGAGGTAGTGTTCGAGTTCGGCGAGGTTACGATGACACTTGGTGAGAGCGGTTCGCTCCTCGTAACCATTGGGAACACAACGACTCGTGTGCAGCTTGTCGAGGCGTCGGCGAGTGAGGGTCCGTCGCAGTCCCTTTCTGTTAAAGGCGTCAAGAAATATCTTATTACGGTGTATCCTGTTTGGAACGGTATTGTTGTTTCGAGTGGTATTCAGGATGTTGCCAACGTGCGTGATGTGTCGTCGGTCTTTTGTCCGAAGACGCCGGGTGCCAACGTGATGATGACGCCGTATCTTGATCCGCCGTTTGATCCGCAAGACCCGGATGATATTGTCGAGGTCGAGTATGCGTCGTTCCCTGATGTTGTGGTTAATATGGGCACGAAGTTAGACGTGAAAACGACTAATTGTCGTATTGATCTCGCGTATATCCCGTGCTTTTTTTCGAAGGTTTCGAAGTTTGATATCATCTTTGTTGGTTCGAAGGATACCGATTCGACGACGGGGATGAAGTACCAACAACGTGTGTTTCCGATTTGGTCGAAGAACGGAAATAGTGATGCTATTCTGAAGATCAATGGTTCGACAGACCCTGACGATTGGAACGCAGTACCATTGCCGAGCTATCTCGGTGGTCCGTTGGATTTCCCGAACTCTGGCGGCAAGATGGAGTATCGGTGTATTACTGTTGAGATAGACATGAAGTCGGAAAACAACACCTTTTCCAGATATGCACCGGAAATACTTGGATTTTATATGCGTTATCGTGAGATAGATGATGTTGGGTCTGTTTCGAATCCGAACTCTGTTCCCGGTGAGCCGTTTGATGTGACGTGGACGGGTGGAACACATGGTGACCCTGAATACACCGGGTCGTGGCAAGACTACATACAGTCAATAAACGTGTCGCTTGGTTTAGATGGTTCGACTGCGACGATTATTGTAGATAAGTACGGATGTGCCGGTTGGAATGCGTTGGTGAATCAGTCTATTGGTGCGATTACGATAGATATCGCGGGTGGTCCGTTCCCTGAAAGATGTGGTCGTATCTTTTCCGGGCTTGCCTTCGGGGTTGGGGATTCCGGGTCTGCCGACTCCAATACATGGACGATTCAGTGCTATGGGTTGGAGAGGAAGTTACAAGAAATACTTCTTATTCTTCCTCCGTTTTTTGACGGGATGACGGTGAACGAGTGCACAAGGTTTTTGTGTCGTTACGCCGGTATCTATAGGAATTTTGATAATTTCGGGAGTCCGGATCAGCACGATGTCAAGCTTGGCAGTAGTTCGCGCTCGGATTCCCCGAAATATAATTTTGCGACGGGTACGTCTGTGAATGACGCGTTGATGGAAACTATGAATAATTCCTCGGTTGTTTGGATTTGTCAGCCGGACGGCGTTATGCATCTGTATAGTCTCAATCCGACGACGTCGTTGCCGAAGGTTCCGCATACTGATTACTCGTCGTCCTATCCGTATGCGAGTATTATGTCGACGGATTTGCAGCCGGACTTTGAGGATTTGAGGAACGAGATTGTAACTATTGCGTTGAGAGATATTGGTATATCCACGGGTGCCACGCCTGATTCTGCTCCTGTGATGCCGTATGTTCTTTCGGTAGAAAACACCACGGTTCCGGAGTTTCCGTGGTCGAAAAGAATGGTGATGCCGTTCAAGGGCGTTATGACGGCGGAAGAGCAACAGTTGGCGACTGACAGATTGAAAACGTCCGCATCGAAATATGAATTGATTGGAAAGACCCAGATAACGGGAGATGCAAGGATTTGGCCATATTCGTCGTGGGGTTCCGGCGTTGTGGTTTCGGCCGTTTCGCATAGTGTTGATTTTATAAATAAGACTTGGACGACAGATTTGGAATTTTCGAAGTCCGGCACGTAAAAATATAAGGTGGGATGACATGTCAAAGAGTGCTGCGGCATATTTTATGAGTCGTGCTGTTATGTATGCGTCGAATCCCGGAACGTACGGTAACGAAACCGCAGCGAAAACGTCACCGTCAGCAGGCAATACCGGGGAAGGGAAGGAAAAAGACGCGATGGGTCGTTTTCTTTTTGTGTGCAATGTTTCCGAAGTCGATGGTGATTGTGTGGTGGAGTAAAGACCATGTATAATAGAAGAACAAGCTTTTTTGGCATCCCCGTTCCCGCTCCGGGTGACAAAATCGTGTCACAAGAAGAGATGCGGAAATTTCGCATTATAGAAAACCAGCTTCTTGCGGCGTCAAGGGGGGCGTTATGTGCCATATATGAGGATGGTGTGTATTCGTGCTCGGTTAAAGATGATGGTTCGTACGTCGTGCGCTGTGCGTCGTACGGTGGGAAGCCGTCGCTTCTTGGTGTGTTGAACTATGGGTTGGCGAAATCGTTCTCCACAATTCGCTGGGAAGGTTTGTTTGCCGGGAAAAAATATTACCTCTATGTGAATTGGTCTGCAACACTTTACGAGGACGAGACGTCGTTTGTTGTGTCAATCTCCACATCACCGGTACAACAGACGGATAAGAACCTTTTGATGGCAACGGTAGATTTGTCCAACACGCAAAACATTGTGATTGATTCGAATCCTGATGGCAAACTGTATGTGAAGGATTTTGCCCAGCATATAGGCGACAACATCAATCCTCATTCGCCTGTCCTTATTCAGGACGTATTACAGGTAAGGGATCGTATTGTTTTTGATGCAACATATGATTCACCGGCAATTGAGTCATTTGGTGAAATGACTTTTAAGGATAAGCGTGCAAGCGTTACCCTTTCTGATGAGGATAACACAGAGTTAAAGACAGAGAAAAAGTCTGTTGTCGGGGCTATTAACGAACTGTGCGACAGGGAACGTTCCGTGGTGGTGGAGGCGTCGTATGCCGGTTCTGCTGGCGTTCTGTGCTCTGTCGTCGGTGAAGTCCTTGGCGTGTATGTATCGACGGTTTTTGGCGGTGTTCCCGAGGGTGGTGTTGGCGAGGTTGAGGTTGAATATGCCAGTGATGGGAATGATCTGAATGCTTCTTCCTTTCGCGTGTATAATTCCGGTGGTAGTGGTGGTTTGTTCCGTGCTTTGGTCCTGTATAGGTGATTTATGGCGAATACCCCATATGTTCATGTCGGTAGAAAACCTGAGATTATTTGTCTCAGAGACAGAGACTTTATTGCCTTTGTAACTGATACTGTGGGTTGCTTTTCATATGCGTCGGAAGACGATGATGAGTGTACCGACAGGACTCCCACTGATGACGAAACGATGTCATTATCCATGAAAGCGGATGATGATGGCGTTTGGCAGTATCAAGCGACGGTTGCTGAATACCCCAAAAAGGGTGACAGGGTTGTTATGTGGTATCGTCTGTCGCAGGAGGGTGTTATTACCGCCCCTCCGAGGTTTTTGTATTATATAGATGAAAACGACCCTGATGGGTCGGGTGCATTGGCTAAGTTGTTGCCGTTTCGGGAAGTTATTAGTCCGAGTTTCTCGTACGATTCCGATTCGAATACGCTTTCTATGTTTTTTTGGACGAATTATAGTGAATTTATTGGGGTCGGGGATGTTATTGACCCGACGAAAGTCATTCGTCTAAACGAGGGCGAGTTTGACCTGACGAAAGATGAGTACAAGCATTGTTATAGGGTGTTCTGTGTCGCCCGTGGCAACATTTTTCATATGAATGCCCAAGGCGGATATGCTGCTAGGTTTGAATTTTATGGTGGTGCTGCGCCGGATACACAGAAAAACCCGGATATGATTCCGTTATTTCAGAGACCTGTGTGCGTAGACACGCTGACGTTGGATCAGGTGTCCGATGGATTGGTGCCGATTGTTGATTTTGTTCCGCTGGGAGGTGCCGGGTCAACCCCGGCAATGTTTCGGTCTGAACTTCAAACAGTGACGTGTCCGAAAGCAGAAATTGAAGGTGAGCCGGTGGATATTCCACCGGATGAAGGTGTTAATGTCGTCGATTCACTTTGTATTGGCGGTGATGGTAGATGGTTGCGTATAACGGCTGTAGACGGGGAAGGCGAACGTATATCGGAATATATACCATCCTTTTCTCTGGCGTTTGATGTCGCAGATCCATCCGGCTCCACGCTTACATTTTCTCCTGTCGGCACCGGATGTGAAATAAACTATCTTCAAACTCATTGGTATGCGTGGCTAGATGATGTCAACGCTTGGATTGCCGCATATACTGCGTGGTTAGCAACCAATAGGGTAGAACCTGAACCTGAACCTCCAATGTTAAATGGTGTAGATGCAAATGAACACGGCGAAGCACTGCTTATTATGTTGTTGTCCAGAACGTCTCCTCCGGATGTAGCAGACGTCATCAACGCTCATCAGGCATATGTAGATGGTGTGCGTGTTGATGCGTTTCTGAATCTTTACGAATTGTGGAGAGCTGATAGCTGGTTGTTCTTTGAATCCGCGTATGATGTGTGGGTTATAGCGTGGAATGCTTGGTATGCTGGTGGACAGGTAGGACCTGAACCGGCTATGCCGGATTTGCCCGAAAGTCGACCGGCAAACAATGACGAAGTTGAGGATTGTTCTGATCCAGATGTTGAAGATTTGGTTGATGAGTTAGGAGTATTTGATACGGATTATGCGGCGTTTCAATCCGCAATAACATCGTGGGATCACGCAAGTGCTCCACCTACGTGTCCCGATGCTCCCTCCCTTGCGACGCCATATGTTGCTCCGCCAGATTATGACTTAGAGCCTGATCCCGGCTTGGATCATTCAGGTGGTGGAACGTGGCTTATGGGGCAGTGGCTTGGGATTGTCCACGTTTCGGGTCCAACTACGAGTGGTGCAGGTTTTTTGACGTTGACTGCGGCGGATTGTGAAACATCTACGGAGTTAAATCCTTCGCTTGGTTATTCGTGGAGTGTTGTGAAATGGGTTCTATGTGATGCATGTGGTTACAATCCCGGATGGTATTGTGTATATAACGATGATACTGGAGAATGGGAACCGCAATACTCAACGACAAAGCCAATCGAAGCAAGTATGGGACCATTCGAGACCTCACAGGAGGTTCTCGATGCTGGCTGTGATTGTTATGAGACTATAGCTGGTTTAGGTACAGTTTATACAATGTATGAACTGGATTTGACATGTACGAAGTCCGCCTTTAATGTTGTCTATTCGGGTCCGTTCTACACATACATAGAACAGGATGTGAAGCTCACACTGAAGCTGAAGCAGATCGGAACCAAGGTAGTAATGTATGACGTGGATTTGGCGTATGGCATCCCGACCCGTGACTCCATATACGATCCCTTTGTTTATATCCCAACGTCCTATAAAGGGTCGTATAACATCGAACATGCCGACGTGTGCGACATTTACAATAATATTGAGATCGGCAAGGCGCGTATTGCGATCAGCGAAAACATCGAGCCGACGGGCTATCCGGTCCCTCATTCATGTGGCCCGGAAAACTTGCCCTACCGTTTTACTATAAATTTCCTGTGGTATTTGTGGCCCACCTTTGCCTTCAATAACGAGACGGGCGAAATCCTTGGTGCGTGGTCGGCCAACGGGAATGGCGGGACGTGCTGGTACAATGTCATCATCCCCGGCACGTCGGGCACTCTGAAGCGCACGCAGATTTTCTGCCCGTCGTTCGAAGTTCCAGAAGGCAGTTATGTCCTGACAACATGGACTACATATTATGATTGCAATTTAGGGTGGTCGACTATTACTTTGGTCACGGCGACAACAACAACTGATCCAGATTACGATACAGGTTGGGAAGTTGATCCATATTCGCCCAATTCGTATACGCGTACATGGGCTAGTTCTTGTATGCCGGATTATCCTGATGTCACACCAACATGCTACTATTTGTGGGAAGTAATGTACTCATGTACGAGTTCTTCGGGGGGTGTTTGGGGTGAAATTTCTGGTTATGTAACAGAGTTTGGACCAGAGCAGCCGTGGAGTGTCTATCCGTGGAGTCTTTGCGAATTCTACTGCTCCTGTGTCACAACATCAAGCACACCGCCATCGCTTCCGGGAGAACCGGATTGTAGTGATTGTCCTCTATAAGACTAAGGGAGAATCGACATGGATGAAGAGGAAAAACTTTCGGAGCGTTTGTCGAACAGCGTAGCCGAGGTTCGTCTTCTCTTGGACACGATGTCGTCTGAGAGTAGAAGGCAATTTGTTGTTCGGTATATGGTGTTTCTTGAGAATACAGTTAGGTCGATGAAAAGGATTGTTGATTTTGTTGAGTCTGAATCTGTATCTGAGAAAACAACGTCTGGAAGGGTTATTACGGGTGCTCCGGTGTCTGTGACGAAACTTTCGAATCCTGAAATGTTTCGTGCCGGTCCCTGTATGTTTCTTGGTGACAAAGTTGACTCGGAAACAAAAACGTGTTGCGGTGGGAAGGAAAAGAAGGTTGATGTTTTTGAGTGCAAAAATGGCGTGAAAAATGGTCGTGTTGTTGAGACGGATTGCCTGTCGTGTCAGTTGTATACGTCGAGGTCTGAAGGGAATGGATAACAGGTTATTTCTTTCATGGGGATGTGCGGAGTGTTCCGTGGTGAAGGAACGTCTCAACCCTGATGCAATCTTCTCTGACGGCTTCCGTTGCATCGACGGAAGCAAGCTGTTGGTATATTATGCGTTTTCGAATCAAGGGTGTAGGGATTTGTTGGATAGGTATGGTCTTGAGGGGAAGTTTTCCCCGGTATTATTGGTTGGTGATAGTATCGTTCTGGATTCCGTTGAGGAAATTCTTGTGTTTCTCGGTCGTCTAGGGGCGTCTCGAATATAGTTTTTTTATATGTCGCATATGATAGTTGATTCTTTTATGGAGGAATAAAATGAAGCGTGTCTATGCGACTTTGAGGGTTCTTATTGCAGAAAGTACCACAACGGCTATCTCTGAATACAACCGTGAACTTGCCAAGGTTTTCCACAAGTCTCTGATGGAAAAGATTGTACGACCGATGCGTCAGCGTGCAAATCAAGACCCATCTGTTGCGGATAAACTGAACGAGCAGGCGGACGAGATTGAACGGGAAAGTCTTTCGTACAAGTGGATTGTTCCCCTTCTTGCGTATGCGAAGAAACATCGAACCTTCGACTTTGACGAGTTGCTGTCCTACCTGTTTTCGGCGGTTGTGTATGGGAATGAGGTTGCCGCCGGGATGGGGACGCCCGTCCTGAAAACGTTGCCCGCAGCGATGTTGAGTAAACATCCAGACCTCGATATTCATTGGATTGACATCGTCAAGTATTTCAACTATGTATCGAGGGGTGTCGTGACGGATGTTATCCGGATCATGTCGCGTATAAAGCCTATGGACCAAGAGCTTATGGAACAGGGTTTTGGTGGTGTGTCGCTGGTTGACAACTCAAATCCGGCGGACGATGTTATTGAGGATGTACTTGAAGAAGACATTGGACAACTGAAGAGCTTTGTTCGTCAAAAGGCGAAGTCGCCCGAGGAGGCGAAGTTGTTTTTGATGCTGTTGGATGCCATTATCGACAATGATTACCTTACCGAGCAGGGTAAGAAGAAGTTCATCGGTGTGATGCGGAAGCTTCCCCACAATGCCCCGAATCGTGAGGATGAGGATTTTTGGCGCAGTGTGTGGGATAAGATGCGTGTCCACATTTGTGTGTTTTTCAAGAACATGTTTGACAAGAATGACGTAAGGATGCCGGACAGCTATCGTCGGATGGTGTGTTCGTCTGAGTCGATGGCGCGGATTGCCAGTCGCGTGTTTGTTGCTGAAGTCCGTGCGGCTGTTGCTGCGTATGTTCTTGGTTCTGCTACGATTCGTGAGAGCATGTTGTCCGGTGACTTTTTGAGTCCGAGTGCGATGGTCGAAGAACTGCGTGCCGAACGTCGTAATGCCTCGTTGGTCGAACGTGTTGCCAAATCGGTAAGAAGCTGAATATGTTTACTCGACTGGCTTATCTTCGCTTGGTGTTGTCTGACGACAAAAGCCTCATGCGGGAATTTGATGGGGTTTTTCGTGATTGGTTTGCATCAATCGTGAGTAAAATGTTGGGCGAAGACCGTTTGGAAGAAGAACCTGTCAGGTCGCTTATCGACAGTTCTTCGTCCTATGCGTGGTCAAAAGTTGCGCTTAATATGCTTCACAAAAACAAGCGTTATCTTTTTGGTGATGTTTTGTCTGAGGTGTACGAAAAACTTGACAGCATTGAGCCTAGCATGTTGTCGCTGGTTGGGCGGGATTCGCCTTGGGAAGCTATTGCCAAGATGTGGTATCGCTATGTCCAAGCGCGTGTTGTCGATGTGATTCGTTTTAACAACAATCACCAGCAATCCGAGGACGACAAGCCGATTGAGCCATTGATTCATTACGACGAGTTTGTTGAGGATGTCGTAGAAGACCAACTGTCGGCGTTGCGTTCTGTTTTGCGTCACAGTGCTAAGTCGCCCGAGGACGCAAAGTTGTTTTTGATGTTGTTGGATGCGATGATTGATAATGACTACTTCACCGAGCAGGGTAAGAAGAAGTTCGTCGGCGTTCTTCAAAGGCTTCCTCATAATGCGCCAGAGCCAAAAAGCGAGAGCTTCTGGCGCGGCGTGTGGGATAAAATGCGCCCTGTCGTGTGCCGGTTTTTCACCAGTGTCTTTAAGCAGCAAGATGTCAGTATGACACATGAACAGAAAAAACTGGTTTGTTCGTCTGTGAATGTTATTGCAAATCGTATTGTGAGGGAGTCGATATTGCGCAGTATGTCTGCGTACGTTTTGGGTATGTAGTTTTGATTTTACCTTCGTTTACGAAGGAGATTATTATGCCGCTGTATGAATTTGAGTGTGAAGACTGTGGATATTGCTTTGAGATGCTGTTGCCGTTGTCGTCTGACAGCGTTCAGGAATGTCCGGAGTGTGGTTTTATGGCGGAGCGCATTGTGTCCGCCTTCTCGTTTAAGGTCGGTTCCACTGTGGAACAGAAAAGGCGAAATGAAATATCCTTGCGTCAGATGGATATGAAGTTCAATCTCAAAGAGCGTTATGGTGTTGAGGAGGTTGTTCCGCTGGCAACATCTGAAGGTCCCGCATCATTTGAATCTGTGTATAAAGATGTTGTAAGTCGTGGTTCGATGGTGAAAGACCAGATGCAGGAGACTGCCGGTCGAAACGAGGAGAAATCCCGAAAGAAACAGAAGCGTTGGCTTGAGGATGCATGGTCCCGCCGCAGTCAGAGAGTGAAAGAAGTTCGTGTGCGGCAGGAGCAAGAGAAGGCTGCCGAGTTTAAAAAGAAAAGCATTTCGTTGAAAACAACATCTTGATGTTTTCTTGGCGTGTTTGACGCATAAGGTCGTGTGACCTTATGTGTTTGGTTTTTTTTGTGTTGGAGGTGTCGGGATGGTTAAGGTTATTAAAGAAAAAAAGTCGAATCCGACGGATGTGCATTTGCAGGTAAAGTCGCTCTCAAATTATGAGATTTACGATTGGGATTCTGCCAAGATTGTTTCGGCGTTGCGTGAAGAGTGTCGGTTGTCGAAGGCGGATGCCGAGAAAATCGCCGAAACAGTGTATGGCGAATTGGTGTCGATGGGTAAAACCGAAATCGACATTCAGACCCTCAAGACGATGGTGAATTATCACCTCCTCAAGAACGGTTTCAATGGTGCGAAGCTTTCGGGTCAGGTCTCTGTCGGCATGTCGTTGTATGACCTCGACAACCTGATTCACGAAAAGTCCGCTGAGAACAGCAACATTTCGAGCAACAACCCGGAAGCCATTGCGCTGACGGTTGCCGAGAACACGTTCAAAAAGTACGCTCTGAAAAAGGTATTTGCTGGTGACGTAGAGCGTGCGCATCTTGAAGGTCTTATCCATTTGCATGACATGGGGTGTATAACTCGCGTTTATTGCAGTGCCCATTCGGTTCGCGCTATTGCTATGCACGGCTTGGGGCAGTTCCTGAAGTTTGATGTTCGCTCGTCGCCAGCCAAGCACGCTCAAGTGCTTGTTGGGCACCTCAACACGTTCCTGTGCAGCGCGGCGACGTATTATGCCGGTGCGCTTGGGCTTGACTTTGTGAACATCTATTTTGCCCCGTATGTTGAGCACATGAGCGACAAGGAAATGAAGCAGGTTGCGCAATACCTGATTTTCTCGCTATCCCAGTCTGCGTTCAGTCGTGGCGGGCAGGTTCTCTTCACCGACTTCAACGTCCACATCTCTATTCCGGAATGGCTGAAAAAGGTTCAGGCTGTTGGTCCGGGCGGCGAGATGCTAACGAAGAAAGTCGACGGAAAGGTTGTTCCGAAGACGTATGCCGACTTCGAAGTTGCGTCGAAGAAGTTCCTTCGTGCGATGATGGAGGTTTGGCGTGAGGGGGATTCGAACGGTGCTCCCTTCAGTTTTCCGAAGTGTTTTGACAAAGAGACTCCTCTTTATGCAAAAGTTGATGGCGTTGTTAGGTTTTTGACTGCTGGAGACATTTTGTCTATTTGTGGAAGAAAGAATCATGAGGTTTATCTTCCACGCCTGAGTGCCGCAAGAACGATGGAGTGGGTTCGTGTTCGTGGAGCTATGTCTCGTGGTGAAGAAATTGGTGTTCGTGTTAGGCTGAACAATGGGGCTTACCAAGATTCGACAAAAGATCACAAGTATTATGTGTGGGATGAAAATTGTATTTCTGAACGTATGGCTCAGGATATTCGTGTTGGAGATGTTATGCTTTTTTCATCTCCTGTTGTTGATCGGGTTGGTGATTATCAGAAGATTGATGTGTTTGGTTTGCTTGATAATCCAGACTATCAGGTTTTCAACGTAGTTAAGTCTTCAAACAGTATGAGTGCGGTGCGAGATGGGTGGTGTCGCAGGTCTGAGTGTCTACGTGAGAATCTGACTGCCGATTCTTTTATCTGCGGATCAAAACAGAAGAAGAATTCGCTTCCGGTTGAAATTATTCTTGATGAGAAGTTTGCAAAACTTCTGGGGTATTTTGCGTCTGAGGGCAGTTTTTCAGGAAACCGTCTGAATGTCGCTGCTATTAACGGAGGACGGTGTCGTGAAAAGATTGAGGCGTTGTTGTCGGAGCTTGGTTTTGATTATGGTGGAGACAATGCATCTGTATATATTTACAATAAGTTGCTTGTTGATTTGGTTTCTATGTTGTTTGTCGATTACGGCGTTGTTTCAAAAGGATATCGTCCTGCTTCGTCAAAGCATGTTCCGAGCTATATATTCAATTCGCCAGTGTCTGTCCGTAAAGAGTTTCTTGTTGGGCTGTTCTCGGGGGACGGTTGTGTCAAGAAGTATGGTTTTGGGTTTTCGTCCTCGTCTCGTTCGTTGGTTTATGGTTGCAAGTGGCTTCTTGAGAGTGTCGGGGTTTATTCGTCCGTATACGAGGAGAGTCGAAACGGATATGATTGTGTGTATTACTCGCTAAGCATTAAGGGTTCAAAATCTGTTTCTTTGGCGAACGAATTCCTTTCTGAAGAAATGGGTTCTTGTTCTGATTTTGGGCGTCGTGAGAACAGTGAAGCGTCATGGTATAATTCGGTTCCTGTTTCCTGTTTCGGAGATGGGACAACTGTTTGTGATTGGGAAAAGAACAGCAGGCAGTCTATGTCTTTGGACGACGAGCGGATTATTGTTAATCCGTTGCTTTCTGGTATGATTCCGGTTGTGGTGAAGTCTGTCGGTGATGTGGAGGTTGATGCGATTGCAATTGAGGTTGATTGTCCAGAACATGACTTTGTAACAGGTGATGGGACGTGGACAAAAAATTGTGATTTTCATTTGTCTGAGAAGGACTTTACAGAAAACAAAGACATCGTGATGGAGGCTTGTCAGATCGCATCGGAGAATGGATCGCCGTATTTCATCTTCGATCACGACAGCATTACGGTTTCGGCGTGTTGTCGTTTGAGAACCAAAATAGAAGACGAAAAGGTTCTTGAAGAGCCGGAACGGTTGCGTTTCTGTGGGTTTCAGAACGTGACAATCAACCTTCCGCAATGCGCCTATCGCAGCAACGGTGACTGGAAGCTATTTGAGAAGGAAATAGCGAATGCAATGGAGTTATCGAAGAAAGCCCATCTTCAAAAGAAGAAGTTTATTGAGTCTATTAGCCAAAATCCCGGAGACCCGATGTACGACTTGTGTGGAGCGTCGTATTTCGATGGGAAGCCATATGTTCATCTTCCGTCGTGTACATACATTATTGGCATGATTGGTTTGAATGAAGCCGTGAAGTTCATGCTTGGTCAGGAGATTCATGAGTCTGACGAGGCTTTTGAGAAGGGCAAGGATATTGTTGCGTATATGCTTGCTGTTCTTGGTAAGATCAAAAAGGAAACTGGTTTGAAGTTCACATTGGAGGAGAGTCCTGCGGAGAGTACGGCTCGGCGTCTCGCCCGCTGTGATGTTGGCAAATATGAAGTTGCCAAGAAGTTCGTCAATGGATCGCTTGAGGATGACAATATTTACTATACGAACTGTGTTTCGGACGACACTGAAATTCTTACGGAAGATGGGTGGAAGTTTCGTAAGGATGTTAGGGTGGGAGACAATGTTCTTACGCTTAACATGAATGATAAGCTGTTATATTATCAACCTGTTTTGCGTAAATTCGAACAGAGTCTTAAAAACGCCAAGATGGTCTCCATTAAAGGGAAGGCTACGGATCAACTTGTTACTCCGAACCACAATATTCTTTATACAAATCTTGCCAAGAAGGATTTGGTGAACCTGACGACGTACAAGAATCTTCCATCTACATTCAGGGTGTTTTGTGCTGCGCCTGTTGCTTGTGGAGATAATGGTAAATACTCAGACGATCTTTTGGCTTTGCTCGGGTGGATTATCTCTGAGGGGCATTATGGAAAGAAGGGCAATTTTATGACGATTGCTCAAAGTGAAGTGGCTAATAAAAAGAAATATGACGAGATTGAGTCTCTTTTGACTCGGTTGGGTTTTGATTATCAAATCAATCATTGTAAGCAGCGGGGCAATATTGCGTTTCGTTTGAAGAAAAAAGATTCTGATTTTGTTCGGTCTTTGTTCCCGAAAAGGAGGATTCCTCGGGAGATTCTCAATACTTGTAGCGTGAGGCAACTGATGGTTCTTCTTGACGCTGCATTGAAGGGAGACGGAACACGTCGGTTTTCGGTTCGCACTCAAACGTGGAACGAACAGGCGACATATTATTCGGCAGATCGTGGTATTATTGAAGATGTGCAAGAGGTGTTGTTGAAGATTGGTTTCCGCTCGAACATCATTGATTGTCCGTCTTCATCAACTTATCAGATTCGTGCGACAAAGTTCAACACGACTGAACTTAACAAAAAACAGCATGTTTCAGAAGAAGAATATACTGGGATGGTGTGGTGTGTGGAGGTTGAAAACCACACATTTGTCGCTCGACGGAAGGACAAGGTGTTTATCACGGGCAACTCGATTCATTTCCGTCCGGATGCCGATATCCCGTTTGTGGACCGTGTGTTCAAGCAGTCCGAGTTCCATAACATGATTGAGTCAGGAGCCATCGTTCACATGTTCTGTGGCGAGCACTTGCCTGACCCCGAATCGTTGTTTGCGTTACTGGAAAAGGTGTTTCGTACAACCAATTGTGCACAGTTGGTTGTCTCTCCAGAATTTACGGTTTGCCACAAGTGCGGGAGGTTTCCCGGACTAAAGGAGGCTTGCCCGAAGTGTGGGGCAACGGATGTTGATCGTATTACCCGCGTGGTTGGGTACTACTCTAAAGTGGATAATTGGAATGTCAGCAAGCAGCGTGAGGGTCTTGACAGGCATAACGGCGTCTATTCTCTGTGAGGTGTATTATGGCAAAGTTTGTAATGTGGGTTGGGGATAACTGCCCCAAATGTGACGAAGTCAAAGCCATTTTGGCGGGTAACGGTCATGAGGTTGAGGTTCGCCCGGCGGTTGGGTTGACAAACGGTGATGAGTTCAACCCGGCCGCCCTGAAGAAGTTGGCGGCGCAGAACTACTCTACCCCGCTGGTGTGTATGGGTGATGTTTTCTTCCCAAAGAATCATAGCTTCTAAGGGATAGTATGCTGCCAGAACTTGTTGTTGAGAAGAAGAAGCTTTCCGAGCTGATGCCTGCGGGGTACAACCCACGCAGTATCAGTCCGGAGGCGTTTGAAGGCCTGAAGAAGTCGATAAGTCGTTTCGGGCTTGTCGAACCTATCGTTTGGAACAAACGCACCGGAAATGTGGTTGGTGGGCACCAGCGTTTGAAGGTGTTACAAGCAACCGGAGTTGAGGAAACCAGTGTCATTGTCGTCGAGCTTGGGGACAAGGAAGAGGTTGCCCTGAATATTACTTTGAACAACCCATCTGTCAAGGGGCATTGGACGGATGGTGTTCAGGGGTTGTTGGAGTCTATTCCCGAGGATATGAAGGATGATATTTCGGCGTCTGACCTGAAGGAGTGGTTGTCAGAAAACACGGATATCCAAATCGTCGAAAAAGACGAGTTTGGTGTTCCGTTTGACGTAGACCATGTATCCATCATTGATGGGAAGCTTGGCAACTGGCAGGAACGGAAAAAACTCTGGAAGAAGCTTGGCATACAGAGTGAGATTGGTCGTGGTAAGGCGTTAACATTCGCCCACCGGTCGTCGGATGGCGCTGGTGATTTTGTAACGAAGAAAATTCTTCGCGGTGATGCTGCGGGGACGTCTATTTTTGACCCCGTGTTGTGTGAGATTGTCTATCGCCGTTATTGCCCGGCGGGTGGTCGTATCCTTGACCCGTTTGCCGGTGGTTCTGTTCGCGGTGTTGTTGCAGCGAAGCTTGGGTTTAAGTATGTCGGCGTAGACCTTCGTGGTGAGCAGGTTGAGGAAAACATCCGTCAGGCCGAAAGGATTGTGCCGGAGAACAAGCCGGAGTGGGTTACCGGTGACAGCAAGAACATCCGCACAATGGTTGACGGTGACTTCGATTTTGTTTTCTCGTGTCCGCCGTATTTTGACCTTGAAGTTTACAGCGAGAAAGAGGAAGATTTGTCTACGATGAAGTGGGAAGCCTTTTGCGAGGTGTATTCCGACATCGTGGCCGGGTCTGTGTCACGTTTGCGTCCGGGCAGCTTTTGTTGTTTTGTGGTTGGCGACGTTCGTGATTCGGATGGGTTCTATAGAGGTTTTGTTCCCCTGACAATAGAGTCATTTGAACGTGCCGGAGCGCGTTTGTATAATGAGATGGTTTTGATAACCCCAGTTGGGCACTTGGCGTTGCGTTGTGGTGGTCAGTTTTCGGCGTCACGTAAGCTCGGGAAGACCCATCAAAACGTTTTGGTGTTTCGAACTTAGGAGGAAGCAGCTTGAAGGATATGAAGATTGTTCGGAAAAAGATGTCCGAGCTTATCCCGTCTGAATATAATCCGCGTGCGATTAGCCCGACGGCGATGGAGGGGTTGAAAGAATCCCTCAAACGTTTTGGTTTGGTTGAGCCTATTGTCTGGAACAAACGCACCGGGAGAATTGTCGGTGGACATCAGCGTCACAAGGTGATGTCTGAGCAGGGCGTCGAGGAGACCGATGTTGTTGAGGTCGACCTTGGTGAGACGGAAGAGGTCGCACTGAACATCGCGCTGAACAATCCGGCGATTCAGGGTGACTGGGATGAGTCGGCCGCAGAACTTTTGCAGGAAGTTGGCGAGGGTTTGCCGGACTTGTTCCGTGCCGTGCGTCTCGATGACCTTCTGGACGCCTTGGGTGGTTCGGATGACGGTTCTGGTGATGGCTCCGGTGATGGTACGGGTGAAGGGACAAAGGAAGAGGACGGAAAAAACGACGACCAAGACCACAATAGTTCGTTGTTTGACCAGTTCGTTGTGCCGCCGTTCACCGTGCTTGACCAGCGAAAGTCATATTGGAGAAATCATCGTTCCGCATGGCTTAAGCACGGCGTGCGTGGTGAGTTTGACCCTGTTCTTGCTTCGCTGATTTACAAGTGGTTTTGTCCGGTTGACGGGGTTGTGTTGGACTTGGACGGCGACGAAACATCGAAGGGACTTGTGGCCGGTTTGGCGGGGTGCCGGTATGTCGGGGTCGCAACGTCGGAGAAGCAGGCGAAGGAAAACAAGAAGAAGTGGGAGGGTGTTCGTGATAAGGAATACCTGAAAGACTTCAATCCCGAGCTTACCCCTATTGAGCGTGTCGGTGCGTTTTTCCTGAAGCGTGATGACCTGTTCTGTGTTGGCGGCGTGCGTGGTGGTAAGGTTCGCACTTGCTGGTCGTTGTCACAGGGTGCCAAGGGTTTGATTACGGCGGGAAGTCGTATGTCGCCGCAGGTGAACATCGTTTCGCATATCGCCGGTCGTCTTGGGCTGCCTTGCCGCGTGCATACGCCCGAGGGCGAACTGTCGCCTGAAGTGTTGTCGGCAAAGAATACCGGTGCCGAGGTTGTCCAGCACAATGCCGGTTATAACTCCGTGATTATTTCCCGTGCCCAAGATGATGCGAAGGAGCGCGGTTGGACTGAGATTCCGTTTGGGATGGAGTGTCAGGCGGCAGTAGATGCGACGAGGAAGCAGGTTGCCAACATACCGAAGGACGTAAAACGAATCCTCATGGTTGTCGGTTCTGGTATGTCGCTGTCTGGCGTCCTGCATGGGTTGAACGATTTCGGGTTGAAGATTCCCGTTGTTGGTATCTCTGTCGGTGCCGACCCCGAGGAGCGGTTGAATACCTATGCGCCGAAGAATTGGCGCGAGATGGTTACCATTATCAAGTGCCCGATTGACTATCACGACGACGCCGATGGGAACATTATTGGTGATGTTATTGTTGACCCGATTTATGAGGGGAAATGTCTGCCGTATCTGGAAGCGGGCGACCTTTTCTGGATTGTCGGTGTTCGTGAGACAGCGGTGAAGCCGTCCGGGCAGGTTCCGGTCGTTATCGGGTCTTCCGCTGCGAAACAGGATGGTGACGATGAGGAACAGGAAGAGCCGGTAAAGCCTAAGTCGAAGTCCAAGAAGGGCAAGAAATCGGATAATGCGTTGGAACCGGAGTGGCATTCCAAGGTTCCGGAGGACGGGGCTGACCTGTCACTGATTTCGGTTCCGGATAGTGTTCCGGATGAGGAGTGGGACACTTTTTACACACAGCTTTGCAAGAAGATTGAGTTGGCATCGAGCAAACTGAACGACGGTCGTTTTTCGTGCGTTCTTTTCGATGATATAGCGGACAAGGATGGTTTTTCTCGTGGTTTGTTCCACAAGATTGTCCGCGAGTTTGAGAAGCACGACATGAAGCTCTACAACGAGGCGTTGTTGGTTGTGGATGAGCCGTGGTTTGCGTCGCGGTGTGCCGATTTCCAGAAGACGAGGAAGAATCACCGTATGCACCGGACGTTCCTGTCTTTCTTCAAGGGTGAGCTGAAAGCCGTGAAGTCTGATTTTGAGATGGTTGACCTGTCGGGTCTTGAGAACACGTTGGTGTCCGACCCCGGAGAGACCTCGGAATGTGTTGAGCTTGAATAATTGAACCCGAAAGGATATCCCTATGTCGTTTGTGAAAGTTGTTCGGGTTGCGATTGAAAAGCTCAATCCTGCCCCCTATAATCCACGGAAAATCTCTGACCGTGCCCTGTCGGGCTTGCAGTCGTCTATTTCCCGTTTCGGGATGGTCGAGCCTATTGTTTGGAACAAACTGACGGGCAATGTGGTTGGTGGACACCAGCGTTTGAAGGTGTTGCAGGCGGCGGGGAAGAAGGAGGTTGATGTTGTCGAGGTAGAACTTGATGACAAAATGGAGAAAGCCCTCAATCTTGCCCTGAACAACCCGAAGTTGGAGGGTGACTGGACTGAGGATGTCATTGACCTAATGGAACACGTACGGATGGCTGAGGACGGGTTGGCGGATATGCTGCGGTTTGACGAACTCCAACAGATTGTCGAGAAGTCGTTGTTGCGTGGGCAGTCGGAAAGAAGTGCCCTTGAGGAGAACAGCAAGCACCTTGGCGTAACCCTGTTTGATTGTCGTCAGGGTGAGTGGCAGCGTCGTAAGGATGCGTGGATTTCCTGTGGGTTGGATAGTGGTTTGGGGCGCGGTGATAATCTTCTCGGAATGTCCAATCTGGCCAAAATCACGGGTATGAAAGGTCAGAAGGTTGGAACGTCAATCTTCGACCCCGTGTTGTGTGAGCTTTTGTATCGTTGGTATTGTCCTGAGGGCGGGATGATTCTTGACCCGTTCAGTGGCGGCTCTGTTCGTGGTATTGTCGCCTGTATTTTGGGGCGGCATTATGTTGGAGTAGACATCCGTCCGGAACAGATTGAGGCAAACATAGCACAAGCGAATCTCTTGGAATGCGACCCGATGCCTAAATGGATTGTCGGTGACAGCTCGAATATCGACGAGTTGGCGAAGGATGTCGAGGCGGACTTCTTTTTCTCATGCCCGCCGTACTTCGACTTGGAGGTTTACAGTGACCGTGAAGAAGACCTGTCCACGATGAAGTGGGAGGCGTTTTGCGATATCTATCGCAAGATTATTCACAAGGGTCTAGAGTTGCTCAAGCCGAATCGTTTCGCCTGTTATGTTATCGGCGATATCCGTGATGATGATGGTTTCTATCGCAAGTTTGTGAATGAGACCATTGAGTCGTTCGAGTCCGGCGGGGCGCGGTTCTATAATGAGGCTGTGTTGGTTACTGCCGGTGGAACGTTGCCGATGCGTATCCGTCGCCAGTTTGGTTCATATCGCAAACTCGGGAAGTCCCATCAGAATGTTTTGGTGTTCTATAAGGGAGACCCGAAGAAGATTCCCGAGGTGTTTGAGAATACCCCGGCGGATGCTCCGGTTATGATGCCGGGTCTTGCGAGTCAGTATTTCAAGCCTCATGTTGGGTCTTGAGTGCCTCGGCGTATGGCTTGGCGTAGCGTTCCTTGAGGGCGGCGATTCCCGCCTCGCGTGCCGTTGCGGGGTCGTATCCCATCTCGATATAGATTTCGGGGCGGATGGCGATTTCGTGGGCGAGTTTGATGGCGCTTTTGTGCTCCCCGAGTCGGGGGAACTTTGCCGCGAAGCGGATGGCTTCGTCCCATCGTTCGCTTGTCATGAGTTGTAGTAGTTTGGCGAGCTTAGTATCGGTTGCTGGCATTGTGTGGCTCCTCCTTTTCATATTCTCGGTTGACACCTAAAAAACTCAGGGATTTTCTTCGGAAAGAGGTGGTAAAATGTTTGAGAGGACTTTTTTGGACGAAATCCGTGAGGGCACTGTTGTTTATCCGCCCGCGCCGGACCAAGGTTTGATTAAAAAGCATTTTCTTGGGCCGGATGTTTGCCCGAAAATGAATGGGGATTTTGTGGTTTGCACGGATGATGCGGAAAAGGTTCTTGACGCCGTTTGGAATGAACTGGAGTACAAGCGATGATGTTCGGAGAGGTTTTGAAAGAGTTCAAACTGAAAGAGGGTCCGGAGGTATTGGTTCCTCTTATCGAAGACGTCGTCTTGCGGAAGGCACTTGTTGCGTGGCCGTCTGTGAAAATCGAATTCATTGTACCTGTTGGTGACTGTGAACCAGAAGCAGACGAGGTTACGAAGTGGGAATGGATGTGGTCGAGGGTGAAGTTCAACGAGGGTATGTTTGGAGTTGTTGCCGGTTTGCGTGGTCAGGATGTTTCGTCTGTAATTGTGCGGTTGCGTGGTTTGCGTTTGATTTATCCAGATGGCACAATCAACAAGCTTGCGCAGCAATATCTTCGTTCGATTGTGGCATCGCAACTTTCGAAGGCGAAACCTAAAGGTAAAGCAGAAGACCCCGGACAGAAGAAATGAGCGAGAGCAAGGGTTCTGGCTTCTCTGATTGTGTTCCGTTTCAAAAGGTTGTCCTGCACAATAGTATGTGTAGGGGTTGTGCGTCGCACCGTCCGGTCTGCAACCGGGTGTTGTTCGGCGGGCAGCCGCCAACCGATTGTCCGTATGTGCTTGAGCACATAGTTGGAGACCAAGACTTCAAGGACGAAGAGGCGGGTTGACAATAGTCAACCCATTTTGTTGGGTGAAATCATGTCGTTTAACCTTCGAGAAAAAATTGGCAAGTACCTCGCCTATGACCGCGAAAAGTGTGCTCTTTGGGGACTCGTTGTTGATGTTGTGCGGATAAAAAATGCCAAAGGTGAAATTAAAGATGCTTTGGTTATCGAGAATATGGCCCAAAGGACCGATGATTTTACGAGAACGTTTTCGGGTCGTCGTGTTGTGCATGCGGATGATATTACGGAGTTTGATTTTGTTGCCGGGAAAGATTTGCAGAAGGCGATTGAAGAGGATGAAGACACTTTCTTGCGTATGCTTGGTGCCGGTAAGAACGGAGCCATGTCGTCGTTTGACCTGATAAATATTGCCGTTGGGTTGAACACGGAACAGAGGAATAAGTTGAAAGCCTAAAGAGATGAATAAGTCGATTTGTGTTGCGTGCCGTCGGTTTGCCGAACGCTCAGATTCAGATTCGGAAGACTGTTGGTTGTGCGCGAAGCAGGTTGTGTATCGTGGGAGTAACGTGATTCCGAATCATAGTTACCTTGACCGGGATTATTTCTATCCAATATCGGCAAGCAGGTTGACACCACCGTCGTGGTGTGAATATGCCACAGAACAGGTTGTCATGGACAAAAATGATGATGTTTGCCTTCCAAGGTTTCCCGTTGGAGAGTTGGTACGCAATAAGGCGAAGACATGATAAGTCCGAGCATATGTCGAGGTTGTCCGTTTTTGTGTGAGATAGAGCAAGGGAAACACGACCAGCAAGGTGAACTCGTGGAGTATCCTGTGGTTTGGTGTAGCCCCGTTGTAGAAGATGTCATCGTTTTGGGAACAATGCACTTTCTGTCTGATAACCCACCGTCGTGGTGTCCGTATGTTGTTGAGCATGTTGTTGCTGTTGGGCATGTTGATACGTCTGAGGATGATTTTTGGGGACCAAAAAATGACAAACGAAGTGGAAGATGAAGACTTTTCTCCTGAAATGATTGCTATGTGGAAAGAGCAGGTTGCCGAGCGACGCAAAGAGCTGTTTGGCAACAAGCTCCGTCCAGTGAAGCCGGGGCTTCCATTGAAACGCGAGTATGACCGTTCTGTTTTTGAAGAAAAGAGGTAAGGGGTGCGGTGTGAGGTCGATATCGGCTGAAGAAGCCCATATTGGACAATTCGATACCGAAAGGTGTAATGCGCTGATTGTGTTGGTCGAAAAGGAATTGTCTATCGAGAATCATGTTTGACTGTATAATGAACAAACGGGGTGTTTTATGAAACGACTAAAGGCTGAAGAATTGGCTGAAAATGGTGTTGGTAAGTTTATCGCCATATTTCAACACCATGACTCCGCCAGCAAGTCGTTTGCGAAGATAGTAAGGGTTGTACCAGACCTCCACCTTTTGTGTTTGGAAAAGGTTTGGGAAGAGAATGAAGGCGAGGAGTTTTTCGCTTACTATAAAGTCGGCACGTTTGTAGACGCATATGACGAAGACGAAGCTATTTTGTTGGCGTTTAGGAATTTTGACGATACTGACCCTGAGAACCAACAGGATGAGATAGGATCATGAGATTTTCTTGGTGACGAAATGGCGAAGAAAGAAGGTGTTGCGATGAAAGAAAACGAAGGAATGCGTGTGGTGGTGATGAATGATTCGGGGTATGATATGAGGTTGGCAAGTGAGGTTGGAAGGTTGGTTGCTGCTATTCGGTATCTCTCTCCGGAAACGGTTGACAAGTTTATATCGGAATATCGTTTCCAGAAAGGCGTTGTTCTTCGTACGAGGAGTTTCTTTGTTCCTGAGATGGCACTTAAGAGGTGGAAGATTGCAAGCTCTGAAGAGCCAATGGAAAGACTTGGAACGTTTGTTTGTGCGGTTATCGATAAGCTCCTCTACATTATGGATGATGAAGAGCAAACAGGTTTCGGTGTTGAGTTGCGCAAGTATCGGCGCGCTCTTTTGGCTTTGGCTTTGGTTCATTGCCACGATAGTGGGTTCGGAGGCTATTTGCGCAAGTATCGTCAGGAGCTTGGTATGACTCAAGCGAAGATGGGCAAGGATGTTGTCAAATGTTCGCAGAGGACACTCTCGACGATTGAGAACAACATGATTGTTGGTGCCAGTTGGGAGGGAGATCACAACCCATTCGTTGTCAACATCCGGGCATGGGCAACCGAAAAGGATTTAGGCAGTGATCTCGACAAGCGTTTGGATGATGAGATCAAAGCGGAAGACTCGCGGAATGAGCATGAGTTGTCGCGTGCCGCCACTGAGAATATGCACCGTAAGTTTCAGCGTAGTATTCTTACTGGTTCAGACGGTTTGAACCAAGAGAGGTTCGAAGGGAAAACGTTGCTTGAGGAAGTGTCTGGGACTTTTTCTGTTCTGATGGAGAGGTTCCCGGTGGAACGTCGTGTTGATCCGCATGCCAATGATATCGAAGTGTTTCTACCGAACGGCGTGAAGGTTGTTGGTAGGGCGTCCTTTGTGGCGGAGTTTGTTCGCGAGACCTTTGTTGTCGGTGATTTTGACATTGTGCGTTCGACGAGCACTGTCGAAGAGGCTCCGGTTGATGGTGAAAAAATCGCATCGTGTTTCGGTAATTATGTCGAAGGCAACAAGGATTGTTCCCGCTGTTCTATTGAGGAAGCCTGCATGGGGAAATCGGGATACAGTTCCTCTATTGGGTAAAAACTCGGTTTGGGAAGGCAGGCATGGAAAACTGGAATTTGGATGTTAGGGCGTTTCAACCGAACTCGTTGAACGAATGGGCAGGCAACATATCGGCTGTCATCTTTTTTGGCGGGTGCAATTGGTCGTGTCCATATTGTCACAACTATGAGCTGTCGGGAGAGTCAGCCATTGACCCAAATGAGGTGTTGTCGAAAATCGCATCTATGAAATATTTGGATGGAGTCGTTTTGTCCGGTGGAGAAGCTACTCTTCAGCCGCATCTTGCCCGCTTTGCAAAAGCAATAAAGAGTCTCGGGTTGAAGGTGAAGCTGTTTTCGAATGGATCACGTCCGAGTGTGATTTTAGAGATGGTGTCGACCGGCGTGCTGGATTGTGTAAGTTTGGATTACAAGACGCTGCCGGAATTGCTTCCGTCGCTGTTGGGCGCGAAGCGAGAGGACATAGAGAATGTTGCGTGTTCGTTTCTGAATCTGAAAAACAGCGGGGTCGACAGGGAATACCGAACGACCCTGTGCCCCGCTGTCGTCACGCCGTCTATGCTTTTGGATATGGCAACTCGCTTGGACAATGACGGATTGTGGATTTTGCAGCAATACGGGAAAGAGCGTGTCCTCGATATCTCGAAGAGTGGGGAGCGTGTGTTTTCAGATAAAGAACTTGAAAGCATTCTTTCCGGCGTCCGTGGATTGCATAAGAATGTTGTTTTGAGAAAGGGCACATCGTGAAGATTCAATTTGCCGGTGCCGTTATGCCCGGTATGGTGTTTCAGTTTGGGGTTGATGGTGCCATGCCGCTGATGGCAGAATAACCGTTAGTTCTTTGTTGTTGATTATCTGAAGCGTCTTGCCTGTAAATCGGGCAAGACGTTTTTGTTTGGTGCGTATAATCGTTCGCATTTAGGTTTATTTTATATTTGTGTCTCTTGTGGAGGTTGTATGGATGCGAAGGTTGTGTGCCGTTCGTGTGCCTGTACGCACGGCTTGCCTTGGACAAGCCTTGATGATATATTGTGGAAAAAGGGGATTGTTTGTTGTCCGCTCTTTGGACAACGAAAAGTGTCTGAGGTAAAGGTGTCCGACTGCCCGTTTGCCGCTGAGAGGTTGATTTTGTCGGATAATACATGTGAGGTAAAAGAGAATGTCAAGAGATGATGCAATGTCTGATTTGTTTCGTGCTGTTTCGGATTGTAATGTCCAGTGTGATACCGTTCAGGAAATTTTCACGTTCGCGCTTGGTTTTTTTAGCGGGCGTGGGTTGTCGCTTGGTGAGGCAAAACGCTTTGCGATAGACGCCGCTGCAAACGGGTATTGGCCTCAGCTTGATTCGCTTGAAATTGCAGCGGATATCGCGAAATGAAAGTCAGTTTGTCGAGAAATATCTGTTATGCGTGCTGTAAGGAGTTTGGCTCGGAATCTCAGGAACGATATTTCGACATGCGTTGGAATTCCGGGTACGTGAATTGTCCGAATGGGCTTGTTGGCGGGCACAGCACTACCACTGTTAAAACCAAGAATGATATTCTTCCAAGTTTTTGTCCGTATTCGGTCGAGATTGTTGTTCAACAAGAATAGATAGGAGAAAATCGTGTTTCGCCGCGTTATTAGTTTGTTCTGCAAACACCCCACGAAAATCGAAGCCACATCCCAACAAAAGCCTTTTAACTCGGAATCGTTTGATTTGAGCGTTCCGCTATCTTGCAGGCTTAAACGCCTTCGTCCAATATCGAAAAAACCAAAGAAAACCTCCGCTTAATCGTATAATTACGTAAGGTGTTATCTCAGAAAGCCTGTGCTCATGCGATGAGTATACAGGGTTTTCTGACATTATGATGGAGGTTCTTATGTCGCTTATTGTGAAGATACAAAAGAAGGGGTTGATTCATCCCCCGAGTTGGCTCCCCGAAAACACCCACTACCTTGTGATGATGGGCAGCGAAGCCTATGGCTGTTCGTCCGGAAAGTCCGATATGGACTTGTATGGGTGGTGTGTGCCCCCGAAGGACATGGTGTTTCCGCACCTTGCCGGTGAAATTACCGGGTTCGGTCGCCAAGCTAAGCGGTTCGAGGTTTGGCAGGAGCATCATATTGACGACAAGGATGTTGGCAAGCAGTACGACTTTGCCATCTACAGCGTCGTGAAGTTCTTTCACCTGTGCATGGAAAACAACCCCAACATGGTGGATGCCCTGTTTGTGCCCACGCGTTGCGTGCTGCACTGCACGTCGCTCGCGAACATCATGCGTGACAACCGCAAGCTGTTTCTTCACAAGGGCTGTTGGCACAAGTTCCGTGGATATGCGTATAGCCAGCTCCACAAGATGGCTATCAAGAACCCTGAGCCGGGTTCCAAGCGTCACGCTCTTGTGCAGGAGTTCGGATTCGACTGTTATTTAGAGTCTGAGACGGAGTTTCTAACCGCCTCGGGGTGGAAACGATACCATAATATTGGAGAGGTGGACCTTCTGGCCGAGGTTGACCCCAAGTCTGGCGAGTTGTGCTTTTCAAGGCCAACCGGCAGAGTTTGTCGGGCGCACTCTGGCCCCATGTATGTCCTTGAGCCATATATGAGCCGGTGTGTGGTTACGCCAAACCACAATATGCTAGTTTCCGTGGCTCACCGGGGGAAGAACGGGTACACCTACGAAGACAAAGATGCTTCGTGGTCGCTGACTCCGATGAAGAGTATCATTGATGGGAGTCGCTCTTGGTATCATGTTCGTCGTTCTTCTGCCCCAAGAGCGAAGGCTTACGCTGTAGAAGACGACTATCTCAAGTTGTCTGGACTCTTTGTTTCTGAAGGTTCTTTTGGGTTTTGTAATGGAAAGGTCAAAGAGGCTCGCCTGACTCAAACTCCGAACGGTAAATTGTCTTTTTACGGCGAAGCCGATGCCCTTGTTCCTCATCGTTATGACTACGAGAAGGAGTCTGTTTGGGTGATTGGTAGAAAGATGGCCGAACGCCTGTATTTAGATTTTGGTCATGGTTCTCGAAACAAAAGGCTCCCTGCGTGGTCGCTCCAATTGTCTTTCGACCAAGCTCGGACTTTTTGGGATTATTTGTGCTTGGGCGACGGAACCTATACTGAAAATGGGGATGTCTATTACACCATCAATGAGGGCTTGGCTGGGGATATTCAGGCTATGATGGTGTCTGCTGGACATCTGTGTTCTGTTCGAGGACCTTTTTCAAGCATCTGTTCTTTTACTGGAAAACCCGTCGAGTCTTTTCAGGTCTATCTATCTGAAGAAGGGGCGTTTCGGTGTGTTGACTTCAAGAGCAAGTCTCGATTTCTTCGCCACGGTCAAGTTCCTGACACGGGAAAGGGTTATTCTCTCAAGGAGATAATGGTTGACCAGCAGTTGGTGGTATGCTTTGAAATGCCTTTTGGGACATTAGTCACAAGGAGCAAAGGCAGGGTTGCCATCCAAGGAAACTGCAAGTTCGCGTATCACGTTGTTCGCCTGATGTTGGAAGTCGAGCAGATTCTCGTCGAGCAAGACCTCAATCTCGAACGCAACAGTGAAATCTTGAAGGCGATTCGGCGAGGCGAATGGTCGGAACAGCGTATTCGTGATTTCCTGTCCGAAAAGGAAAGCTCTTTGGAGGAGTTTTACCACAAGAGCACGCTGCCG